>Ga0081455_10001555_pt1 | contig 28179 bp, 27 predicted proteins | sample TabmetS3T2R1_FD_70207 | JGI IMG/M metagenome (GOLD analysis project Ga0081455, IMG submission 70207) | Tabebuia heterophylla rhizosphere microbial communities from the University of Puerto Rico - S3T2R1 | ecosystem: Host-associated > Plants > Roots > Rhizosphere ... | reverse complement strand
GGAAAACACGTCTCATTTGTCCTCTCGCTTTCGAGGCTTTATGATCGCTGTGCGGAACGCGCAACGCGTGCCTGCGAGGAGCGATCCGCGCGTTAATTTAGAAGCGGTACAAGCGCGCCAGACTACTCTTGCGAAGGAACCTTCTGTCCGGCGCCGGCATTAGCAAGCTTCGGCAAACGGTAATGCGTTCTGAGACAGGCCGATCCGAGATGTCCGTGCCCGAGGACGACACGAAGGATAAGGTTGTTCGCTTGGGCACCGAGACGCTGTTTGCCATCGCCGAGCAGCTTCGTCGCATGTACGACGCCGATCTGCGCACCAAGCCTTCGGAGGAGCTCGAACGGCTGATGCGACGGATCGAACGGGGCGAGGACATTCCCTAAACAGAAGACAAAGCACTACGCGCGGGCACCTCTCGACAGTGGCGGCCGCCGATGCGCGTCGTCGCGCTTGAACGAACGACCAGGTTGGTGGAAGCGTCTGAGCAAACCGGATCTGTACATGCCCAGCAGCGAGATCGATGCTGTCCGCGAGTTGCTGCGCTCCAAGCCGAGGCCGGCGAGCTTTCCCGAGCGCCGCGAGCGGCTCGATGCGATCGGTTCGACCTCTCCGCCTGCGGCCGGCATCAGGCTCGAGCCGATTGATGCCAACGGCGTTGCCGCCGAGTGGTCACTCGCGCCGGGCAGCGATCCGTCGAAGGTGCTTCTGTTCTTTCACGGCGGCGGCTACTGCTCAGGCTCGATCGTCAGCCACCGCGGCATGGTGACCGAAGCTGGACGTGCGGCCCGGGCGCGCACGCTCGCCGTTGGCTACCGGCTGGCGCCCGAGCACCCATTCCCTGCCGCAATCGAGGATGCGCGCACCGCCTATCGCTTCCTCCTCGATCAAGGCATTGCTCCGGACAAGGTAGCGATCGCCGGCGACAGCGCCGGTGGCGGCCTCACACTCGCGTTGATGACAAGCGTGCGCGACGCGCGCGAGCCGCTGCCTGCCTGCGCTTGGCTGGTGTCGCCCTGGGTCGACCTGCAGATGACTGGCGTGAGCCTTACGGAAAAGGCGGCCATCGATCCGCTGATCTCGAAATCCTATCTCGAGGAATTGGCATCCGCGTATCTGGCGGGCGCCGATCCCGCGAATCCGCTGATCTCGCCGCTCAATGCCGATCTTGCCGGGCTACCGCCGCTGCTTGTGCAAGTCGGCTCCGCCGAGACCCTGCTCGATGACGCGGTCCGCATCGCGCGGCGGGCGGGGGCGGCGGACGTGCGGGTGAACCTCGAGATTTGGCCGCATATGATTCATGCCTGGCACCTGTGGGCGGCGCAGCTGGAAGCAGGCCGCCGCGCGATCGCATCGGCCGGCGCTTTCATTCGCGCACATTTGTGAAACTCGAGTGGACCGAACGCAGCTGCGACCTTCGGCAGTTGATGCTCAATGTGCGCCGGCGTTCTCCAGAATTCGCGCGATCTGCGAGTAGCCGCGCGTGCGGGCATGTTGCAGCGCCGTGATGCCGTGCCGGTCGGGGACGGTGACATCGGCGCCGGCCCCAACCAACGCCTCGACGGCGGCGCGGTGATTGCCGCCGCCGTTGCCGAGCACGACAGCCTCGAGCAGGGCGGTCCGGCCAAAATCGTTGACGTAATTGAGAGGCGCCTTGGCCGCGATGAGGGCGCGCACGATCTCCACGTGTCCGCGACGGGCAGCCGCGATCAGCGCGGTGTCCTTGTACGGGCCGGTGATCGCGCGTGCATCGCCGCCGGCCCCCAGTGCGATGTTGAGCATTTCGAGGTCATTGTTCACGGCGGCAATTGTGATGATGTCGTAGCGCTGCGCATCGAGGGCATTCGGATTGGCGCCGAGCCGCAGCAGTGCCCGCGCCGCCCCATGGCGGCGCAAGAACGCGGCAACGTGCAGCGGCGTGCGGCTGTTGGCATCCTGGATGCTGGGCTTTTCGCCCTGTGCGATCAGCTGCTCGATCTCGGTGGCATCGCCGCGCGCGGCCGCGTCGTGCAGCCCGGCATAGATGCGCAGCTCCCGCTCGCTGGGCGGCGTTTGCGCAAGGCTCGCCGCGCCGCCGAATTGGGCAGCGCCGACCACCAAAGCAAGGCAAAGAATGTTTCGCGTCACGGGTCAGGCCGACGGCCAAAGAAGAACGGGATGATATCACGGCTTGCCGGATCGGCCGCATAGGATCATGGCGGCTCAGTGCGGCATGCGCAGCACCGGCTTGATCGTCGTTCCCTGCGAAGACTCCTGCGCCGCTCGATTGATCTCCGAAAGGGGATAGAACGTCATCATGCGATCGACCGGCATTTTGCCCTGCATGAGGAAATCGACCAGCTTGGGGATGAATTCCTGCGGATGGCTTTCCCCCTGGATCACGCCGCGCACCACGCGGCCGAACTGCAGGAACGGCATCTCAAATGACACCTCTGTGCCGCTGCGTGCGCTGCCGAGAAGGATACAGGTGCCGGCCGCCATCAGCGCCTCGACCGCTTCGCGGAAGACCGTGGGCTGCGCCGACGTCTCGAGGGAGAAGCGCACGCCGCCCCCGGTGATCTTGCGGATGTCCGCGACCACGTCGGCGCGGCCGCTGTGATTGATCACGTGCGTGGCGCCGAGCGTCCGCGCCAACGCCAGTCGCGCATCGTGCACGTCGACGGCAATGATCGGGTCGCATCCGGCTATCTTGGCCGCCATCAGTCCGGACAGGCCGACGGCGCCCACTCCGAATACGGCAAACGAATCTCCCGTCCGCGGCCGCATCGAGTTGAGGACGGCGCCGGCGCCGGTCTGTCCGCTGCAGGCGAATGGGCCGAGGAGCTCGAGCGGAGCGTCCTTCCTGACTTTGACCATGTAGCGTTCGTTGGCGATCGCATGCGTGGCGAAGGAGGATTGCTGGAAGAAGGCGCTGTAGACCGGCGCGCCCCCTTTGCTCATGAGTGTGGATCCATCGGGGCGCGTGCCGCCCATTTTCAGCTCGCGGTGCCGCATACAATGGAACGGCATGTCGCGCCGGCAATTCGGGCATGTGCCGCACCAGGGAAATGAGAGGACGACGTGATCGCCGGGTGCGAATTTCGTCACGCTCCGGCCGACTGCCTCTACGATTCCGGCGCCCTCGTGGCCGTACACCGCGGGGTAGGGCGTGTCGTAGTAGCCATCGCGACCGTGCAGGTCGGTCTGGCACATGCCACTCGCCACGATCTTGACCAATGCCTCGTCCGGTCGCGTATCGGTCAGTTCGAGCTTGTCGATCGTGAATGCGGCGAATTTTTCAGGGACTACGGCGGCGGTGATTTCCATGACGGCTATCGCTGGTTGATGGTTGGGATCGCCGAGGAGGAAGGCTCGGGTCATCTCCGCGATGACTTGTTTCGCTACCTCCCCATCTCATAGTTCTGATGTAACAAAACGCGTAAGCCCATGGGAAGGAACAAGATTGCGGAGGCCCCCACCCGGGCGTATGGGCAACCAAATGGCAGCTCCCCGCGATTGGCCTCCGCCCGCCGCCGAGGACGTTGCGCCGAGCTTGCGGTCCCCCCGGAGCGCGCGCTAGACCCGCCTGCATGCCGCGCACCGCGCTTTTTGCGGGATCATTCGATCCCGTCACCAACGGCCATCTCGATGTCGTGCGCCAAGCCGTCCGGCTTGCCGATCGACTGGTGCTGGCGATCGGCACCCATCCCGGCAAGACGCCTTTGTTTGCTGCCGAGGAGCGGCGCGCCATGGTCGAGGAGACCTGCGGCGCGCTCGCGCGCGCGAGCGGCTGCGATTTCGTTTGCATCACGTTCGCGGATCTCGTCGTCGCCGCCGCGCAGCGCGAGGGTGCGACGCTCTTGATTCGCGGCCTGCGCAGCGCGACCGACTTCGATTACGAGATGGAAATGGCAGGTATGAACGCCACAATGGCGCCCGCAGTGCAGACTGTTTTTCTGCCGGCCGCGCCGGCGGTTCGCCCGATCACCGCCACACTGGTGCGCCAGATCGCTTCCATGGGCGGCGACGTCTCGCCGTTCGTTCCGCCACCGATCGCCGTTCGACTGAAAGCAAAGTTCGCCGGCACGTCCGGCCGTTGAGCCCGGGAGATTCCATGATCCGCCTGTTTGCACCTTTGGCCCTTCTGATCTGCATGGCGCCCGCTCTCGCGCAGGTACAACTGCCGCCCGGCGCCGATCCACAGAACACGCTTCTGATCGATACCAAATACGGGCGCATCGTCATCAAGCTGCGCAACGACATCGCCCCCAAGCACGCCGAGCGCATCAAACTGCTGGCGCGCGAGAAGTATTACGACAACGTGCCGTTCCATCGGGTGATTGCCGGTTTCATGGCGCAGACTGGCGACGGCGCGCGTGGTGACGGCACCGGCGGCTCGAAATATCCCAATCTGCCGGCCGAATTCTCCAATGTGCCGTTCAAGCGAGGCGTCGTCGGCATGGCGCGTGCCAACGATCCGAATTCGGCGAATTCGCAGTTCTTCATCATGTACGCCGATGGATCATTCCTCAACGGCAAGTACACGGTCGTCGGCGAAGTGCTGTCCGGCATGGAGGTGGTCGACAAGATCAAGAAGGGCGAGCCGGTGGCCGATCCCGACCGCATGGTCCGCGTGCAGGTCGCTGCCGACGCCAAATGACCAGGAGGATCGGTGCGCACCGCCCATGCGCTGATCGGATCAGCCATCTTGACGGCGGCGGTGAGCGCCGCCGACGCGGCAGGTGCGGCGTGCAGCGTGTCCAGTAAGGTGCCGTGCTTTCCGACCGTACACAGCGTCTTTGTCCCTCGCGATTGCATTCCCTACCCCACCTACTGGATCGGGCAGGATTTGCGCTTGACCATCGAGAGCGTGTCAGCGGCTGAACGCTCTGCGAGCGCCGATCTGGCGGAAGAGCGGAGCAGCGATCACAAGCTCGATACGTTGTGCGACATGTTCGACGCGCTTCGGGCCTGCTGGATTCCACCTGCGAAGGAGGAGGCGCGTCCCGGCATGCAGATGACCGTGCGCTTTGCCTTCAAGCGCAGCGGCAACATCATCGCGGCGCCGCGGGTGACTTATGTCAGCCAGGAAGCTGCACCGGAAACCCGCGCAACTTACCTCCAAGCCATTACCGCCGCGCTCGAACGCTGCACGCCGCTACACTTCAGCGATGGGTTGGGCAATGCGGTCGCAGGCCGGCCGATCGCCGTCCGTTTCGTCGACAACCGGGACCAGCCGTGATCATCTGCTTGCGGGTCGTCGGAGTGGCGCTCGGTACATGGGTGGCGAGCGCGGCGGCACAGGCCCCTCAGCCGCTGCTCAACACGCTCGACGAAGTCAGCGCGGCGCTGCGGGCGTGCTGGGTTCCACCGCCCCTCGATCAATCACGCCCGGGCATGCAAATTACGGTCCGCATGAGCTTCCGTCGCAACGGTGAACTTTTCGGCCACCCGAGAATCACGTTCGAATCCGCCGGCGCTTCGGATGATGAACGGCTGGCCTATCGCATTTCGGTAGCCAACATGCTCAAACGCTGCGCGCCCCTACCGTTCACCGAGACGCTCGGGAACGCATTGGCGGGGCGGCCGTTCACCATCCGGCTCATCGACCAGCGAAAGCTCAAACAAGCAGAGAACGCGCCATGACCGACACCGACAATATGCTCACGCTCGAGACCACCAAGGGTAAGGTCGTTATTCAGATGCGGCCCGATCTCGCCCCCGGCCATGTTGCGCGCATCAAGGAACTCGTGCGCGAGGGCTTTTACGACGGCATTGTCTTTCATCGCGTGATCGAGGGCTTCATGGCGCAGACTGGCTGCCCCCACGGCACCGGTACCGGCGGCTCGGGCAAGAAACTCAAAGCGGAGTTCAATAAAGAGCCACACCGCCGGGGCACCGTATCGATGGCGCGAGCGCAATCGCCCGATTCCGGCGATAGCCAATTTTTCATCTGCTTTGCCGATGCACCTTTTCTCAACGGGAAATACACCGTTTGGGGTCAGGTGACGGAGGGCATGGGCAACGTCGACAAGATCAAGCGTGGTGAGCCCGTTGTCGATCCCGATCGCATCATCTCCGCCAAGCTGGCGGATGCTTGATCGTTCGCCTTCGGCGGTTGCTTGAGGGGAAGAACCTTAAGCGAAATGCGCCGCAGGAACGCGCGCCATTCATGAATCTCAAACGAGAGCTTTACGCTCTGCGCGGGGCGCGGCCTCGCACACCCAGGCTTCTTTGGCGAACCACTCGTGCTGCGTCCGGCAAATGGGACAATAGACCCGTGCGAAGAACACCGGCGTAGCCTCAAAGCTCTTGCGATCGGTGACCAGACCGGTGGGGATGTCGCGTCCGGTCTGCGGACACCTGACCATGACGGCGCCCATTTGCCTCTCCTGCTTGTATCGTTGCGCCACCGATACGCTGCGCCTGTGAAAATGGTTTGACGCAATCGCGACAACAGCATGGGGAATGATCCGATTAATCGAAAACGCCGTTTCGAAATCCCGCGACGTTAGAGAAAATTTACACCTGGCCGGAACAGGTCACGTAGGGATGCGTTGACGACGTTCGCTTGGGTGAGCTCGGTCTAAAGCTGGTACAGTCCTACGACCGCACCCATCATGCACGAGGGTTCGCAGCGGATACTCTTGGTTCGGCGCGTGCGACACTCCCACAAGCGATGATCTGGCGTGCGCGCGCTTGTATGAACAGCCATGCGCACCGCCTTATTCGATTTCGAGCTGCCGCCCGACCGCATCGCTTTGCGGCCCGTTTCGCCGCGGGATGCGGCGCGATTGCTGGTCGTACATCCCCGCTCGCCGCGGGAGCTGGAAGATCGCGGCGTCCGCGATCTTCCGCATCTGCTGCGCGCCGGCGATGCGCTTGTTGTCAATGACACCAAAGTGATCGCTGCCCGGCTGCGCGGCCGGCGCATTGGGCGCGGTGCAACGGAACCATCGATCGAGGCGACACTGCACCGGCGCCTCGACGGCTCGCGCTGGCGCGCGTTCGTGAAGCCCGCCAAGCGGCTCTCTCCTGGCGACGTGGTGCGCTTCGGCGACGAAGGCAAGGTCTGCTTTCTCGGTCAGCTCGATGCCACCGTGGAGGGGAAAGGCGAGGGCGGCGAGGTCACGCTCGCGTTCGCTTTTCACGGACCCGTGCTCGACCAGGCGGTCGACGAGCGCGGCGCCATGCCGCTGCCGCCCTACATCCGGCGCCGTCCCGACGAGCGCGACCGAACCGACTACCAAACCATGTTCGCGCAGGCGGAGGGCTCGGTCGCGGCGCCCACGGCGGGACTGCATTTCACCGATGCGCTCACCTCATCCCTGACGGCGCAGGGAATTACGCTGCACAAGGTCACGCTGCATGTCGGGGCAGGGACGTTCCTTCCGGTCAAGACAGGGGACACGGACGCGCATCGCATGCACGCGGAGCAAGGGAACGTCACCGCGCAGACCGCGGATGCGCTCAACCGGGTGCGCTCGGCGGGCGGCCGCATCGTCGCGGTGGGCTCGACCTCGCTGCGGCTCTTGGAAAGTGCCATTGGGGACGACGGGGCCATCCATCCGTTCGAAGGCGAGACCGCCTTGTTCATCACACCCGGCTATCGTTTCCGCGCGGTCGACGCGATGCTGACCAATTTTCACCTGCCTCGCTCGACGCTGTTCATGCTCGTCGCGGCATTTTGCGGGCTCGATCTGATGAAGCGCGCCTATGCGCATGCAATCCGCGAGGGGTATCGATTCTATTCCTACGGCGACGCCTGCCTGCTGTTCCGGCCATAAAGAACGCGCTCGAGGCAATTAGCAGGGCTGTCGCTACTGCATGACTTTGGTCTTGTCATTTCATTTCGTGTGGATTACGCGTCAGTATCCATGCAAGGAGTATCGATTCTGATATCTAAAACATGATAACCGGCGCTCAGATGCGGGCCGCAAGGGCGCTGCTGGAGATCGATCAACGCCAACTCGCCGAGCGTTCGGGCCTCTCGCTGCCTACGATCCAGCGCATGGAAGCGAGCGCGGGGGTCATCCGAGGAAATGTGGATTCGTTGATGAAACTCGTCGATGCGTTGGCGGCTGCGGGCATCGAACTCATCGGCGAGGGAGCAGTCAGTCAGGGCGGTGGACGCGGCGTGCGGCTGAAAAGGTAGGCACGAGCTTGGCCTGTGACCATCCATTCGCCGGCGCAGCCGTGCGCCGAAGGGGGGATCGTTGATGGTGCTCCTGGCCCTTGGCAGCGTCGCCGTGCTTCTTGCGACGGCGGCTCTCGGCGCCATGCTCGCCGAGGCTGTGCGTGCGCGCCTCATCGTCTACGGAATTTGCCTGTTCGCGTCTGTGGCGCTTCTCGCGATTGCGCTGCTCGCTCTGCTGGACGTCTCTCCGCGTCCGTCGGTCACCACTCTTCCGCTCGGAATTCCGTGGCTTGGGGCGCATTTCCGTCTCGATGCGCTGTCGGCCTTCTTCCTCGCCGTGATCAACCTCGGCGCGGCCGCTGCCAGCCTGTTCGCGCTCGGATATGGCCGTCACGAGCATAGCCCGCGCCGGGTACTGCCGTTCTATCCGGCGTTTCTCGCCGGCATGAGCATCGTGGTGCTCGCCGACGATGCATTCACGTTTCTGGTGGCGTGGGAATTCATGTCGCTGTCGTCGTGGGCGCTGGTCATGGCGCATCACCGCGTGGTCGACAATGTCCGTGCCGGATACGTCTATTTGATCATGGCGAGCTTCGGCACGCTTGCGCTGCTGCTCACCTTCGGCTTGCTGGCGGGACCGGACGGCAGTTACACCTTCGGCGAAATCCGTGGTGGGCATCCCTCGGCGACGCTCGCGGCTTCTATTCTGATCCTTGCGCTCATCGGTGCCGGCTCCAAAGCCGGGCTGGTGCCAGTGCACGTCTGGTTGCCGCTCGCGCATCCAGCGGCGCCGAGCCACGTTTCCGCGCTGATGAGCGGCGTGATGACCAAGGTCGCCGTCTACGGCTTTGTGCGCATCGTGTTCGACCTCATCGGCACTCCTGCCTGGTGGTGGAGCATGGTCGTGCTCGCGCTTGGCGGCATCACCGCGGCGATGGGGGTGCTCTATGCATTGATGCAGCACGACCTCAAACGACTGCTTGCGTACCACACGGTGGAGAACATCGGCATCATTTTCATCGGGCTCGGCCTTGCGCTTGCTTTCAAAGCGTATGGCATGGCGTGGGCAGCGGCGCTCGCGCTCACGGCCGGCCTGCTGCACGTGTTCAACCATTCGGTGTTCAAGAGCCTTCTGTTCTTCGGCGCAGGCTCAGTGCTGACGGCCACCGGCGAGCGCGACATGGAGCACCTGGGCGGGCTCATCCATCGCATGCCGCAGACGGCGTTTGTTTTTCTCGTCGGCTGCGCGGCGATTTCCGCGCTGCCGCCACTCAACGGTTTCGTCTCCGAATGGCTAACCTTCCAAGCGATCCTGCTCAGCCCGCAGCTTCCCTCTTGGGGCCTCAAACTGCTGGTGCCGGCCGTGGGCGCTCTTCTTGCACTCTCGGCGGCACTGGCCGCGGCTTGCTTCGTCAAGGCGTTCGGCGTGACCTTTCTCGGCCGCGCCCGCACGCCGGCGGCCGAGCGCGCGTGTGAGACCGACCGGTTCTCTCTCGCGGCGATGTTCTTTCTCGCAGCGCTCTGCCTTGTTGCCGGAATCCTGCCCGGGGTTTTCATCGATGCGCTGGCGCCCGTAGCGGAGGGCCTAGTTGGCGAGCGTATGCCGGTGCAGGGCAGCGTCGATTGGCTCTCGATCGTGCCCATCGCCGAGAGCCGCAGCTCTTATAACGGCCTCCTGGTCTTCATATTCATGGTGCTATCGGGCGCGCTCGCGGCGTGGGCGATCCACCGGCTGGCCTCTGACAAGTTGCGCCGCGCCCCGCCATGGGACTGCGGATATCCGGACACAAGTCCAGCGACTCAATACACCGCTTCGAGCTTCGCGCAGCCGATCCGCCGAGTGTTCGGCAGCGTCGTGTTTCGCGCCCGCGAGTATGTCGAGATGCCGCCACCAGGTGATGGACGGCCGGCGCGGTTCACGGTGCAATTGCACGATCTCGTCTGGGATGCGCTCTACGCGCCGATCGCCGGCGGCATCGGATTTGCCGCCGATCGACTCAATCACCTGCAGTTCCTGACCATCCGGCAATTCCTCAGCCTGGTGTTTGCCGCGCTCGTCCTTCTCTTGCTGGTGCTCGCGATATGGCCGTGATGTTCGATCTTGGGATTCAGGGCGCGCAAATGCTGCTGGTGCTGCTGTTGGCGCCGCTGCTCACCGGCTTCACGCGGAAAGTGAAGGCCCGGCTCCTGCTGCGGCGGGGACCGCCGCTCGTGCAGCCCTATCGCGATCTCGTGCGCCTCATGCGCAAGGAAGTGGTGCTCGCTGAGAACGCCTCGTGGCTGTTTCGAGTGATTCCCTATCTTATTTTCGCCGCGACCTGGGTGGCGGCATCTTTGGTGCCGACATTTCGCACCGGTCTCCTGTTTTCGTGGTCCGCGGATCTCATCGCCATCGTGGCACTCCTCGGGAGTGCCCGCTTCTTCCTGGCGTTGGCCGGGCTCGACGTCGGGACCAGCTTCGGCGGCATCGGTTCGAGTCGAGAGGTGATGATTGCTTCGTTGGCGGAGCCGGCGATGATCATGATCATCTTCACGCTCGCGTTGATTGCCGGTTCGACGCAGCTCTCGACCATGGCTGGTTTCCTGGTTTCGTCCGAGGTGGGGCTGCGAGTGTCGCTGGGACTGGCGCTCCTCGCCTTGATCATGGTGGCAATCGCGGAAAACGCCCGCATTCCAGTCGACAATCCGGCAACCCACCTCGAATTGACCATGGTGCACGAAGCCATGGTGCTGGAATATTCGGGGCGTCACTTGGCGCTGATCGAGCTCTCCGCCTCGTTGAAGCTCCTGCTCTACGTTTCACTGATCGCTTGTCTGTTCGTGCCCTGGGGCTTGGTGCCGTCGGGGGCAGGACTTGGATTACTGGCGGTCGGTCTCGTCGCTTATATCGCCAAACTCGCGAGCGGCGGTGTGTTACTCGCGCTGTTCGAGACATCAATCGCCAAGATGCGTGTGTTCCGCGTGCCGGAATTCCTGGGCGCCGCGTTGATGCTCGGCTTGCTGGCGACGCTTCTCCTGTTTGTGTCGCGGAGCCTGTGATGCGCGGCTTGACCTTCGACATCGCTCACCTGCTTGCGGGCACGCTGGTGCTGGTGAGTTTCCTCGAGCTCTATCAGGACCGGCTCTACGCGCTGCTCAATATGTTCGCGCTGCATGCCTTGGTCCTGGCGCTCTCGGTCGCTTGGCAAGCCTACGTCCAAAATGCGCCGCACCTTTATGTGACCGCGGCAATCGCCCTGATCTTCAAGGCCATTATCATTCCCGTCGCGCTTCATCACATCATCAAGCGCCTCGGCATCCACCGCGAGATCGAGAAGGTTGTCGGCGTGGGCTCTGCCATGCTGCTGGGTATGGGCTTGGTCGCGCTTTCGATGGTGGTGATGCTGCGGGTGACGGCCGAAGCCGACCCGCTCGCCCGCGAAGATCTCGCTTTTGCGCTCTCGGTCGTGTTGCTCGGCCTGTTGATGATGGTGACGCGGCGCAACGCGGTGAGTCAGATCGTCGGCTTCATGTCGCTCGAGAACGGGCTCGTGCTTGCCGCGACCGGCGCCAAGGGCATGCCGCTGGTGGTCGAGATCAGCATCGCCTTTTCGATCCTCATCGCCTTCATCGTGATCGGCATTTTCCTGTTTCGCATCCGTGAGCGTTTCGACACGGTCGACTTGCAGGCGCTCGACCGCTTCCGCGGAGACCGCGGATGACGGGACCGTTGGAACCGGTCACAGCCGTTCTGGTCATTCCGGCGCTGGCGGCCGCGCTGCTCGTAGCGTTGCCGGGATACCGGCTGACGGCCGCGCTTAACGTGCTTGCGACGTTGCTGACCTTTGTCGCCGCGGTCTCGCTGTTTTTCGGGCGCCCACGCCCGACCTCGTATCTGCTGGTGGACGACCTCAATAACGTGTTCATCGTGTTGACTACGTTCGTCGGCTTCACAACCAGCGTGTTCAGCGCCAGCTATATCGGCCACGAGCTCGAGATCGGTCGACTCACGCCGAGATTCCTGCGCTTCTACCATGCGATGTATCAGCTGCTGATGTTCGCGATGAATCTCGCGCTCGTTGCCAACAATATCGGTGTGATGTGGGTGGCGATCGAGCTCGCGACGCTGACCACCGTGCTCATGGTCGGTATTTACCGCACTCACGAGGCGCTCGAGGCGGCGTGGAAGTACTTCATTCTCGGCAGCGTCGGCATCGCGCTCGCGCTGTTCGGCACCATCCTCGTCTATATGGCGGCGCGCCCTGTCGTCGGAGAGGGTCTCGACGCCATGGTGTGGACCGTGCTGATCACGCGCGCCTCAGCCTTCGATCCGGCACTGCTCAACGTGGCCTTCGTGTTCCTGCTGCTCGGCTACGGCACCAAGGTCGGGCTGGCGCCGCTCCACGCCTGGCTGCCCGATGCCCACGCCGAAGGGCCTACCCCGATCTCCGCGGTCCTTTCAGGGCTCTTGCTCAACGTCGCGCTCTACGCGTTGCTGCGCTTCAAGATGCTGCTTGCCCTCAATCCGGCCGCGCTCGCGCCGGGCCCGTTGATGGTGACCATGGGGCTTATCTCGCTCGTTTTCGCGGCGTTCATGCTGTACCGCCGGCGCGACATCAAGCGCATGTTCGCGTATTCCTCGATCGAGCATATGGGCATCATTACCTTTGCCTTCGGCATGGGCGGTCCGCTCGCGAATTTCGCCGGGCTCCTTCATATGACCATGCATTCGTTGACGAAATCGGCGATCTTCTTCGCGGTTGGTCACATCGCCCAAGTGAAGGGCACTCAGCGCATTGCGGATATGGGCGGACTTACCGAAACCAACCCGGTGCTCGGCTGGGGGCTCGTGCTCGGCGTCGTCGCCATTGCCGGATTGCCGCCGCTCGGCATCTTCATGAGCGAGTTCCTCGTCGTGACGTCGACATTTGCACGGGCGCCTTCGCTGGCGATCATCCTCGTGTGCGGCATCCTGATCGGGGTTGCCGCGCTGTTCCTGCGATTAAATACGATCGCATTTGGCGAGCCGCGCGGCGCCACCGCCAAGGCCGAGGCGTCCTATTTGCCGATGTTCGCGCATCTCGCGCTCGTTTTCGTCGCGGGGATCTACATGCCACCGGCGTTGGTCGTTTGGTTTCAGAACGTGGCGAAGCTTCTGGGATGAATCGATGCCGGGACTGATTGACACGATCGAGGGAACCAAAATCGCGGGACACCGCCCGTGGCCGCGGTTCGTGGTGACCGAGAATGGCTGGCGCTTTGCCGCAAGTCAGCTGTCGGCTGGATATTGGACGCTGCTGGGCCTCTGGGGTGACGCCGGCGCGGTCCACATGGCGGTACTCGACGCAAGCATGCGCGAGATCGCGGTCGTTACCGTGCCGTGCCGAGACGGTCGTTTTCCGTCCGTGGGTGCGCTTCATCCCCCAGCCATTCGCCTGGAGCGTGCGCTGCGCGATCTCTACGGCCTCGAACCGGTCGGCTTGCCCGACACGCGCCCGTGGCTCGATCTCGGCTTCTGGACCGTGCAGCACCCGCTCGGGGAGCGGCGCGACGCACCGTCGAGTCGCGCGCCTTACGCCTTCCTGCCCACCGCAGGCGAGAGCCTGCACCAGATTCCCGTGGGCCCGGTCCATGCCGGCATCATTGAGCCCGGACATTTCCGGTTTACCGCGAACGGGGAGACCGTGGTTCGGCTGGAGCAGCGGCTCGGCTATGTGCACAAAGGCATCGAGGCATTAATGGAGGGCTCCAGCCTCGACACGGCCGTCCGCTTCGCCGGCCGGACCTCGGGCGACAGCACGGTGGCTTACGCGCTCGCCTTTGCTCATGCGGTCGAGGCGGCGGTAGACGTCGGGGTCCCGCCCCGTGCGATCTATCTGCGGGCGCTCATGGCGGAGCTCGAACGTCTCGCCAATCATTTCGGGGATATCGGGGCGATCTGCAACGATGCCTCGTTCTCGCTCATGCATGCCCAGTGCGGCATTCTGCGCGAGAAGACCCTGCGCGCCGCCGCGTCGTGCTTCGGGCATCGGCTAATGATGGACGTCGTGGTGCCGGGAGGAGTTGCGCGTGATCTTGCTCCGAGCTGCGCGGCAACTGTTGCGGCATTGTTGGAGGACGTTCGGCGATTGTTCCCGCAACTCGTCGAGCTTTATGACAATACCGCCTCGCTGCAGGATCGCACCGCCACCACCGGAGTTCTGCGCGGCGAGTTGGCGCGACAGTTTGGCGCTGGTGGTTATGTCGGGCGCGCCAGTGGCCGTGCTTTCGATTCGCGCAAGATGCTCGGCTATCCGCCGTACGATCGGCTCGATTTCGAAGTCCCCGTGCTCGAGGCCGGCGACGTCAATGCCCGCGTGTGGGTGCGCGTTCGCGAGGTCGAGCAGAGCCTCCGGTTAATCGATCAGCTCTTGCGGCACCTGCCGGCAGGCGCGATCCGGACTGCGGTCGATCCGGTTGCTGAGCTGCGCGAAGGTCTCGGAATGGCGGAAGCTTTTCGCGGCGACGTCCTGGTGTGGGTACGACTTGAACGCGGACACGTCGCGCGTTGTCACCTGCGCGACCCGTCCTGGTTCCAATGGCCACTGCTGGAAGCCGCGATCGAGGGCAACATCGTCGCGGACTTCCCACTCTGCAACAAATCCTTCAACTGCTCTTATTCCGGTCACGATCTTTAGGATCAGCCATGCGCAGAATTTTCTTCGAGAGTCTCATGCGCCGTCCCCTGACCGAAGCGGCGCCGGCCCGGGACCAAGAGATGTTCGCTGAGTTGGGCGCCAGCGTCGAGCGTGCTGCGCGCCGGCGTTTGGGCCGCAGTCTGTCGATTCGGGAGGTTGATGCCGGCTCGTGCAACGGGTGTGAACTCGAGATCCACGCGCTCAACAACGCCTTTTATGATCTCGAACGTTTCGGACTGCATTTCGTGGCGTCGCCGCGGCATGCCGATGTGCTGCTCGTGACCGGCCCGGTCACCAGGAACATGCGCGAGGCGCTTGAGCGCACGTACAATGCTACGCCGGATCCCAAATGGGTGGTCGCAGTTGGAGACTGCGCAGTGGACGGTGGTATTTTTTCCGGCAGCTACGCGGTTGTCGGCGGGGTCTCCGGCGTCGTACCCGTTGACTTGCATATCCGCGGCTGCCCGCCCCAGCCGACACAATTACTCAAGGGGCTGCTGACGCTGCTCGAAGCCTGACACGCTGCGGGCAGTTTTGATACAGCCGGTACGGAATTACTGCAGCCGTGGACCCGGCCTCAGCGCAAGCCCACAGGGAAGGGGGAGCCGCCTGCACCGCCATGCCCGACGTCTTCTCCTTCCGTTTGCTCGCCACCGACGGTGCCGCCCGTCGTGGCGAGATGTCGACGCCGCATGGTGCCGTCGCCACGCCCGCGTTCTTGCCGGTCGGCACGCAGGCAACAGTTAAAGGCCTTACGCCCGAGGCGGTGCGCGCAAGCGGCGCCGATATCGTGCTCGCTAATACATATCACCTGATGTTGCGGCCGGGCGCCGAGCGCATCGCGGCGCTCGGCGGTCTGCACCAATTCATGAATTGGCCGCGCGCGATTCTGACCGACTCCGGCGGCTTCCAGGTCATGTCACTCTCGGAGTTGCGCAAAGTCGAGGACAAGGGTGTGACCTTCCGCTCCCACCTCGACGGCGCCACCGTCGAGCTTTCGCCCGAGCGCGCGATCGAGATCCAGATTCTGCTCGGCTCCGACATCGCCATGCAGCTCGACGAGTGCCTGCAATTGCCGGCGGCCGAGGCCGAGCTGCGTCGCGCCATGCAACTCTCGCTCGCCTGGGCGGAGCGCAGCAAGCGCGCCTTCGAGCGTGCGCCCGCAGGCAACGCTGTCTTCGGCATCGTGCAAGGCGGCGACGATCCGGTATTGCGCGCCGAGAGCGCCCGTGTCCTGACCGACATTGGCTTTGATGGTTATGCCATCGGTGGTCTTGCCGTAGGCGAGCCGCAAGAGGTGATGCTGCGTATCGTCGAGGGCGTTGCGCCCGCGCTGCCCCCCGAATGTCCGCGCTATCTCATGGGCGTGGGCACGCCCGAGGACCTCCTGCAGGCCGTCGCCCGCGGGATCGACATGTTCGACTGCGTGTTGCCGACCCGCAATGGCCGCCATGGCCTGGCGTTCACCCGGTTCGGGCCAGTCAATCTCAAGAACGCGCGCCATGCCGAGGACCCGCGACCGATCGATGAAGCGAGCGCGTGCGCTGCGGCGCGCGATTTTTCGCGCGCCTATCTGCATCATCTCGTCAGAGCCAACGAGATGCTCGGCGCGATCCTGCTCACGACCATCAACGTCGCCTATTACGAAGAGCTGATGGCCGGCATGCGCGACGCGATTGCGGCCGGCACGTTCGCAGATTTTTGCACTGCCGTGCGGGAGAGCTGGGCGCGAGGCGACCTCTCGCCGGTCTAGCGCGCCGGTCGCGACGGCACCGGCGGAAGGGTCTCGACGCGGCGCTCGCAACGGCGCAGAATAAAACCGTTCTAATGAAAAACCGGCGCGGCCGGCTGCGCAGGCCGGCGGAGCGTGGGAGACGCCAGACATGGCCATCAACCTCAAAGTCAATGGGGTGAGCCGTTCTGTTCCGGCGGAACCGGACACGCCGTTGCTCTACGTGCTTCGCAACGATCTCGAGCTCAACGGCGCGAAGTTCGGCTGCGGACTCGCACAATGCGGTGCCTGCACCGTGCTTATCGACGGGAAGGCGGTGCGTTCCTGCGTTACGCCGATCAGTGCGGTGGAGACAAGCGAGATTACGACCATCGAAGGCATCGGCTCGCTCGACAAACCGCATGCGCTGCAACGTACCTTCATCGAGGAGCAGGCGGCGCAGTGCGGCTACTGCATCAATGGCATGATCATGTCCGCGAAAGAGCTGCTCGATCGCAATCCGCGGCCAACCGAGGCGGACGTTCGCGCGGCGCTCGCCGGCAACCTTTGCCGCTGCGGCACCCACACGCGCATCATTCGCGCGGTGCTGCGGGCGGCACACGCAAACGGGAGGACGTAAGCCGTGAATGCTCCCGTTTTCAGTCGCCGCCAATTCGCCGCCGGACTCGGCGCGATCGTCGTCGCCTTCTCGCTCGACCCCAAGCTTGCCCGCGGGCAGGAGCGACTGCCCGGAAGTCTGCAGAACAATCGCCGGCTCGACGCTTGGATCCGCATCAATCCCGACGGCAGCGCGACCATTTTCACCGGCAAGGTGGAATTGGGACAGGGCATCCTCACCGCGCTCGCGCAGATCGCCGCCGAAGAGCTCGACCTGCCGCTGTCCCGGATCGAGGTGATCTCGGGCGACACCGGCCGAACGCCGAACGAGGGCCATACATCGGGCAGCGTCTCGGTCGAAAACAGTGGTACGGCACTGCGCATGGCGGCCGCCGAAGTGCGCGCGATCCTGATCGATCTCGCAGCCAAGCGGCTCGGCGCAACGGCAGATCGGCTAGCCGTTGCCGACGGCGTGATCGCCGCGCCCGATGGCCGCAAGGTCGCCTATGGCGAGCTGGTTCAAGCGCTCGACCTCAAGCGTGAGGCCATTGCGAAGGTCGCGCCGAAGCCTGCATCGAACTACAAGATCGTAGGACAATCCGTTCGAAGATTGGATATCCCGGCCAAGGTTACTGGCGGTGTCGCCTACGTTCAGGACATGCGCCTGCCGGGCATGCTGCACGGGCACGTCATGCGCCCGCCGCGTTATGGCGCGGAGCTCGAAAGTTTGGACGAAGCGGCCACCAAGGCTATGCCGGGAGTGGTCGCGATCGTGCGTGACGGGAGTTTTGTCGGTCTCGTCGCCGAGCGAGAGGAGCAGGCGATCAAGGCCCGTGCTGCTTTGGGCGCCGGAGCGCGTTGGTCGGGCGGCATCGATCTCCCTGACATGGATAAAGCGTACGAGCACCTGCTCTCGCTGCGGACCATCGATACCGTTGCCAGTGAAAAGCAGGCAAGCCCGCGGCCGAGCGGCGCGCGCGTGGTGGAGGCGACGTATCGCAAACCTTACGTCGCGCATGCGTCGATGGGGCCGTCCTGCGCGCTGGCCGAATTCCGAGACGGGAAATTCACCGTTTGGTCGCACACTCAGGGCGTATTCCCGCTACGCCTCGACCTCGCCAAATCCCTGCAGGTCGAGCCCGCGGCGATCCGCTGTATCTTCGCCGAGGGGGCAGGATGCTATGGCCGCAACGGTCAGGATGACGTCGCGCTCGACGCGGCGCTGCTCGCGCGCGCCGTTCCCGGCCGCCCGGTGCGCGTGCAATGGATGCGCGACGACGAATTTGCATGGGAGCCGTATGGCTCGGCCATGGTGATGAAGGCGCAAGGGGCGGTGGCCGACGGCAAAATCGTCGACTGGCAATACGAGTTATGGAGCGGCCCGCACGGCATCCGTCCCGGCGCGCCGGACGGAAGCAACCTGTTCGCGAGCTGGAGCCTCGCGCAACCGCAGAAGCGGCCGGCTGCACGCAACATCCCGCTGCCCGCGGGCGGCAGCGACCGTAACGCGATCCCCGGCTACGACTTGCCCAATCACCGCATTGTCAATCACTTCGTTCCGGATATGCCGATCTGGGTCTCGTCGCTGCGCACGCTCGGCGGCTATGCCAACGTATTCGCGGTCGAATGCTTCATGGATGAGCTGGCATCCGCAGCCGGCATCGATCCGATCGCATTCCGCCTTGCCCATCTCAGCGATCCGCGCGCGCGGGCCGTCATCGAGGCGGTTGCCAGGAAAACCGGCTGGAAGCAGGGCGAGACGGGTGACGGTGCGCGCGGCCGCGGCGTCGGCTTTGCCAGATATAAGAATCTTGCCTCATACGTGGCCGTCGTCGCAGAGGTCGAGGTTGACCGCGGCAGCGGCATGGTGCGCGTGCCGCGCGTCACCGCCGCGGTCGATGCCGGACTGATCATCAATCCCGATGGGCTCATCAACCAGATCGAAGGCGGGATCGTCCAGTCGGTGAGCTGGACCCTGAAGGAGGAGGTGCGCTTCGACCGGAGCGGGATCCGCTCGCGCGACTGGGCGAGCTATCCAATCCTTACCATGCCGGAAGCGCCGAGCGTCGAAGTGGAACTGATCAACCATCCGAACGAGCGTCCGCTGGGCACGGGCGACGCCTCGCAGGGGCCCGCGGCTGCCGCGGTTGTCAACGCCTTCGCCCATGCAACGGGCAAGCGCATCCGCGACCTGCCGCTCGACGCAGGGCGGGTCAAGGCGGCGCTGGGCTAGCTCAAGGGTCGAATAGCGAGTTGCGAATAGCGAAGACGACGGGCGCCATTCGCCATTCGCGACGTGAGGGAGGGCAATCATGGCCATCGACTTCACTGTGAACGGCAAGGCGGCGTCGAGTAGCGCACCGCCGGCCACGCCGTTGTTATGGGTGATCCGGGAGGACCTCAAGCTTACCGGCACCAAATTCGGCTGCGGTACCGGTCTGTGCGGCGCCTGCATGCTGCACATCGACGGCAAACGCGCGTTCTCGTGCCAGACCCAGATGTCGGAGGTTGCCGGCAAGTCGGTAACCACGATCGAGGGATTGTCGCCGGATTCATCGCACGCGCTGCAGAGGGCCTGGCTCGCCGAGCAGGTGCCGCAATGCGGCTACTGCCAATCCGGGCAAATCATGAGCGCGGCCGACCTGCTCAAGCAAAACCCGAAGCCGACGCGCGATCAGATCGTCGAGCACATGAGCACGAATATCTGCCGCTGCGGAACCTATCAGCGCATCGTGCGCGCGATCGAGCGCGCGGTGCGGGAGGCCTGAGCCATGACCCAGCATCTGACAATCGCAAGCTTGAGCGAGCGTTCTCCGCGCCGTCAGCTCGTGTCGCGTCGTCAAGTGATGATCGGAGCGGCGGGACTGAGCTTTGCCATCGCGGTTGGCGTCGACCGTCGCGCTGCTGCGGCGGTGCTTGGGAGCGAGCGCAGCGGAAAAGCGCTCAGCCCGTGGGTGAGCATCGCCCCCGACGGGACGATCACCATCATGTCGCCGGCGACGGAGATGGGGCAGGGGTCGCTGACCTCGCTGCCGCTGATCATCGCCGAAGAGCTCGACGCCGATTGGTCGAAGGTGCGCATCGTTCCGGCGCCGACGATCGAAGCGATCTATGGCAATCCTGGATTCGGCGGCATGATGTACACCGCCGGCTCCAACGCGGTGACCAGCTATTATCGGCCGCTTCGCCTCTTCGGCGCGCAGGTGCGCCGCGTGCTTATCGACAATGCCGCCAAGAAACTCGGAGTGCCGGCCGAAGAGCTGAGCACCGAACCGAGCACGGTGGTGCACGCTACGTCGGGCCGCAAGCTCAGCTATGGCGACATCGCCGCTTTTGCCGAGGTCCCGGAAAGGCCGCCGGAGGTCAAGCCCGAGGCGTTGAAGAAGCCGAGCGAGTTCCGGCTCATCGGCAAGGACGTGTCGCGGGTCGATCTACCGGGCAAGGTCAACGGCAGCGCGCGCTACGCCATCGACGTGCAGGTGCCGAACATGCTCTACGGTGCGGTGCTGCGCGCGCCGGTCGAGGGCTCGGTGCCGGACAAGATCGATGACACGAAAGCGAAAGTGATCGCCGGCGCCGTGCGGATCGTCCGTTTGCCCTATGGCGTCGGCGTGCTCGCGGAGACGCCATGGGCGGCCTTCGAGGCGTGCCGGGCGCTCGCCCAATCCGTGATCTGGAGCAGAACCGGCACCGCCTGGGGCTTCGACAGCGATAAGGGCCTGGAGCGGTTCGCCGCCGATGCCAAAGACGTCGCTCGTGGCGCAACGGAATGGAGCAAGCTCGGCGACCCGCGCGCCGAGATGCCGAAGGCGTCGGCCACGTTGGAGGCCGAATACCGCTGCGACTACGCCTATCACGCGCAAATGGAGCCGCTGAACGCCATCGCCTCGGTGTCGCCGTCAGGCGACTCGGTCGAGATTTGGGCCGGAACCCAAAGCCAGACCACCGCCACCGAGGCGCCTGCCAAGCTGCTCGGTATTCCGCGCGAGAAGGTGAAGCTCAACGACATGCTAATGGGTGGCGGCTTCGGCCGGCGCGGTAACCGCGACGTCGATTTCATCATCGACGCGGTGCTGCTGTCGAAAGAGGCGGGGCGCCCGGTGAAGGTCATGTGGACGCGCGAAGACGACATCCGCAACGGCCGCTTCCGCCCGCTCTCCGCACATTATCTGAAGGCTGGCTTCGATCCTTCCGGCAAGCTTACAGCGTGGCATCACCGCATCGCCGTGGACCGCGTCGGCCCCTACATGGACCCCGTCCGCTATCAGCAGAGCGGCGGCAAGGACTTCATCGCCATGCTGGGCGCCGATCTGCGCGGTTATGACGTTTCGCATCAACTGGTCGAACAGCTCTATCGCGACACGGGGGTCCGCACCAATCCGCTGCGCGGCATCAGCTTCACGGCCAATCGGTTCGCGACCGAGACTTTCATCGACGAGATCGCGCTCAAGCGGGGCATCGACCCGCTCAAGTTCCGGCTCGATCTTTTGAAGAACACGCCGCGTGCGGTCAGGGTGGTTGAACGGGCGGCCGAGATGGCGAACTGGGGCAAGAAGCGCGAAGGACGCGGGCTGGGATTTGCGTTCCTCGACTATTCGGGCTCGCAGGTGGCCGGCATCGCCGAGGTTTCGGTCGATCGACGCAGTGGAGAGATCAGGGTGCATGATTTCTGGTGCACCATCGACTGCGGCGTTCCCGTACAGCCCGACAACGTGGTGGCCCAGACCGAGAGCAGCATCGTGTATGGGATTGGTCTGTCGTTGACCGAACGCATCAGCATCAAGAACGGTGCGGTCGAGCAGTCGAACTTCTACGATTACCGCGTGCCGCGCATGAATGAGGTGCCGGCGATGCACATCGAGGTGATCGCGACGGACAATCATCCGACGGGCGTCGGACAAATGGCAACGCCGCTGATTGCGCCCGCGATCTCGAGCGCGGTGATGCAACTCACAGGGGTGCGATTGCGCCACACGCCGTTCACACCCGAGCGGGTCAAGGCGGCACTGGGCTAGGTGCCCTTGCTCGCCGCGCGGACAAGACGCGCCGCACTGACGCGTCTTGCCGCGACTGTGCTGAGACCGACCGCCACCAGGAGAGGCATGATGCAACGACGTCGTCCGCGCGCTGCGACAATGGGTGCAGCCGCCGTATTGATGATCCTTGCGCTGCCTGCACTCGCTCAGTCGCCGAAGATCGGCGATGCGCCGGAAGCCAAGAATATGCGGCTCGTGGGCTACAGCGATTTGCATGCGCGCAGCGCGTATCAACCCACGATCCATCATCAAGGCGGCCGTTATATCGCTTACGTCGGACATCACGGCGGAACGCCCGACGTGCCGCAACCCATCAACCGGCTCACCGGTCAAGCCGAATACAATGGCACCTCGATCGTCGATGTGACCGATCCGGTACAGCCCAAATACCTCGCGCACATTCCCGGTCTGCAGGGTCATTACGAGGAGGGCGGCGCGCAAATGGTGCGCGTCTGCGACGGCAGGACGCTGCCCAGAGCCGATGCGAGCAAGACCTATATGCTGCGAGTTTTCGGCGGCCGGGCCCACGAAATTTGGGACGTCACCGATCCGGCCAAGCCCACGCTGCTGACCAAGATCATCGAAGGACTGAAGGACACCCATAAGAGCTGGTGGGAATGCGATACCGGCATCGCTTATCTCGTGTCTGGTGTCGAAGGCTGGCGGGCCCGGCGTATGACCCAGGTGTTTGATCTCAGCGATCCATCAAAGCCGCTTCATATCCGCGATTTCGGCCTGGTTGGACAGCAGCCGGGCTCCGCTGGCGCGGTACCGACCGACCTGCATGGGCCGATTTCGACCGGGCCGCAGGGCAACCGCATCTATTTTGGCTACGGCACCAACAAAGGCGGCGTGCTGCAGATCGTTGACCGGGAAAAGCTCCTGAACGGTCCGAAGGAACCGACCCCGGAGAACCTGCGCTATCCAGTCGTCGGCCAACTCGACATGCTGCCGTTCAACGGCGCCCACACGGTTTTCCCGATGCTCAAAATGCCCATCGCGGAATTCGCGAAGGATAAGGACGGCAAGGTGCGCGATTTCGTGATGATCGTGGACGAGCAGATCCTCAATGAATGCCAGGAGGCGCGCCAAATCGTGTTCTTCGTCGATGTGACCATCGAGTCGAGACCGATGGTGGTGTCGAACTTCTCGGTGCCCGAAGCGAGCGGAAATTTCTGCCAGCGCGGGGGGCGCTTCGGCGCGCATTCTTCGAACGAGAGCATGGCGCCGGCGTTCTATAAGAAAGTCGTCTTTATTACCTACTTCAATGCCGGCGTGCGCGCGGTCGATGTACGCGATCCGTATCAGCCGAAGGAGATCGGCTACTTCATTCCGTCCATCACCGAGGCGACCGACAAGCGCTGTATCAAGATCGATGGAGTGGATCGCTGCAAGATTGCGATCCAGAGCAACAATGTGGAAGCCGACGACCGCGGCTATATCTACGTTGTCGATCGCGCCAACACCGGCATGCACATTCTGGAGCTCACTGGAGAGGCGCGAGCGATCGCAGGGCTGCCCTAACGGTCACCCTACGCCGGGAGGACGCCCGTGATGCTGCTCAGTGCAGGGTCGCTAGCGTCGAGTCGGCTCACATTCCGCCGTACAGCCATGAGATGCCCTCGTACGACTCCTCAGGCGTACGGGCGCCGAGCATCTGGTTGCGCAGCTCCGCTGCCGGGCCGCGCGCATGATAAAAGTCGCCGTAGACGCGTGCCATGATCTGCACCCGCGCGGTGCGCAGATAGCGCTGCTGCACGTAGGCGCGAAAGGCTGCGGGAAGGTCGTCAGGATTCTCGCTGGCCTTCTCCGCGAGCCAGACCGCGTCCTCGGTCGCCATGCAGGCGCCTTGTGCCAGATATTGCAGCATGGGATGGGCGGCATCACCGAGAAGCGTCACGCATCCTTTGCTCCATTCCTTGACCGGCTCGCGATCGCACAGCACCCACATGCGCCAGGTCTCGATGCGCTCGAGCATGCGCAGAACCTCGGGACGCTGGCCTTCAAAGTGTGTCCACAGTTCGCCGGCATCGGCCTCCGCATTCCAGCCCTCGACGTAACGCTTGGAGTGGAACACGGCGACGAGGTTGTAAATCTCGGCGCGCCGGAGGGGATAATGAACGAGGTGAGTCCGCGGGCCGGCCCACAGGATCACGTCCGGGCTCCAGAGATCGTCGGGGACCTCCTCGCGCCTGAGCACGGCGCGATAGGCGATGTGCCCGGAAACTAACGGCTTGCCGTCGCCGACGATTTTATCGCGCACCTTCGACCACATGCCGTCGCAGCCGATAAGCGCGCGGCCGCGGATGTGCTCGCCCGAGTGCAGTATCACCTCGACACCGTCGTCGTTCTGCTCGAAATCCTCCACCGTCCGATTGGTCTCCAGCGCGATGAGATTGTTGCTCTTGCAGGCATTGATGAAAACGGAATGGAGATCGTGCCGATGGGTGACGGCGTAGGGCTGCTCGAACTTCTCCGCGAAGCGTGGCTCGTCGAGCGGGATGCGGGTGACGCGCTCGCCGGAGAGCGCGCAGCGCATTTCCATGGCGGGCGGCCTGTGGGCATCGGCGAGCACCGCCTCCTTGAGGCCGAGCCGCTCGAGGGCGCGGAAGACGTTGGGGCCGAGCTGAATGCCGGCACCGATCTCGCGAAATTCAGGCGCTTGTTCCAGCACCCGCACCGCGAAGCCCTTGCGCGCAAGCGCATGCGCTGCCGCCAATCCGCCGATGCCGCCGCCGGCGATGAGGATCGGCAGTCCTTGACCGTTCGAATTCGCCATCAGCACTCCAAGATTGTCGCAACGTTGGCGCGGATATTCTGAGCCGGTTTCGCAACCGGTTCAATTGTGTCCCGAATGTGCGTCGCCGCGAAGTGCGCCGCGTGCGCAGCCGTCGGCTAAAACGCACTAAGTGGCCATTGGCTCCTCTGGCTAATTGGCGCGCCGATAAACTTTCGAAGAACCGGGTGAGTTCCAACTGCCGGATGAGGTGCCGTAGGCTGTCCCGGGGAATGGATTAGGTCTGCAAAATCCGCCTATGCCGCGCACCGTGGCCCAGCATTGCTCGGACGACGCATAACCGCAATTCACGCCGCCCCATCTATACGTCGCGCACCACGCACCGGCATCGGCAGGGGTGCTCCACCAGGAGATTCCGGCCAGCGTGATTAAGACGAGGATGATCGCTCGCATGATGGCCCCTATTGGCGGGGGCTGTACCTGACGCAACGCGCAGCGACGAACTGCGCCCAACTTCTACATCAGTAGCGCCGATAACGCCTTGGCGCGGCGGGGGCATTCCAGCTTCCTGCGGCAGTGCCGTAGGCCGTCCCGGGAAATGGATTCGGTGCGCAATATGCTGCCAGGCCGTGCGCCGTAGCATAGCATTGCTCATACGAAGAATAAGTGCAGTTTGAAACGCCACGTCGGTAGTTCGCGCACCACGAGCCGGCATCGGCAGAGGTAGCGGTCAAAGACATTGCTGCGAGCGCGACTAGAGTAAAGGCGATTGTTCGCATGATTGCCTCCTCGGCAAACTGAGTAACCCCTGCCGCGCCATGACTATTCCCACTTGAATTGCCTGCTTTTGTCGGGGATATGAATGGGCGGCTCGCGACGGCATCGCAAGCTCTCTATTTCGCGAGGATGGCTCGTTTCGAGGCCGAGACGGGGAAGTACCGGAAAGCGTCCGTGCGGCGCTTGCGACTGGTGAGCCCGGTTGGGATCGAACCAACGACCTACTGATTAAAAGTCGTTTTCTGGCCCTTTGACCAACCGTCTGAACTTCCACCAATTCCCACTGTTAGTTACGCGATAAGCCCCGAAAACACTTGCATTCTGTCGGAAACCATCGGACACCGTATGCCCACTGCCGGACAAGGCATGTTGCTTTCAATGTGGACACCATGTGGACATGGCAAAGCCCGTCAGACTTACTGATGCAATCGTCAAGCGGCTTCCTATACCTGACAAGGACAATGAACTAACCAGGGACACGGCGGTCAAGGGCTATGCCGCCTGTGTGACCGCCGCGGGCAGCCGCTCTCTCGTCCTCGACTACCGTACCCGTGCCGGCCGCCAGCGCCGGTTCACCATCGGCCGCTTCCCTGACTGGTCGGTCGGTGCGGGGAGAGAGGAAGCACGTCGGCTCAAGCGTGAGATCGACTGCGGCGGCGATCCGCTGGCCGAGATCGAGGCTGAGCGCGGCTCACCGACCGTTGATGACCTGATCCAGCGCTTCATCGAGGAACATGTCAGCCGCAAGCGGCCACACACTCAGTACGACTACAAGAACGTCATCGAGCGCCACATCCGGCCAGCTATCGGCCGCATGAAGGTGGCGGAAGTCGCGTGGGCAGACATTGACGCGCTCCACCGCAAGATCACGAAGGCCGGACGCATCACGCAGGCCAACCGCGTCATCGCGGTGGCGAGCAAGATGTTCTCGCTTGCCATTCGTTGGCGGATGCGCTCGGACAGCCCGGCCAAGGGGATCGAGCGCAACCCGGAGCAGCAGCGCAAACGCTACCCGAGCCCCGCCGAGCTTAAGCGGCTCACCGACGCGCTCGAGACGCATGCCGACCGGCAGGCAGCCGACATCTTCCGTCTGTGTCTGCTCACCGGTTGCCGGTCCGGCGAAGCCATGGCGGCGCGTTGGGACGACATCAGGCTTGCCACCGGCACCTGGACCAAGCCGGGAAGCACAACGAAGCAGCGGACCGACCACGCCGTCCCGCTGAGCGCCCCCGCAAAGCAATTGCTTGCGCGGTTGCGTCAGCGGACAAATTCTCCGTGGGTTTTTCCTGCCGATAGCGCGCCGGGCCATCGCGTCGCCATTCAAAAGAATTGGCTCGCCATCTGCAAAGCTGCCAAGGTTAACGGCCTGCGCATCCACGATTTGCGCCACTCATTTGCTTCGCAGTTGGTGAGCAGTGGTGCGTCGTTGCCATTGATCGGATCGCTGTTGGGCCACGCCAATCCGATCACGACGGCAAGGTACAGCCACCTATACGATAGTCCGCAGCGCGCGGCGGTCGAGCGCGTCGGCGCAATCCTCGCCGGCAAAAAGCAAGCCGAGATCGAGCCGCTCAACAAGCGGGGGCGGCGATGACCAAGCGCCGACAAAAAACCGAGTCAGCCATCATCCACGCAACAAACTCAGTCACCGAGGATGCCGTCGTGACGGCTCTCTATGAGCAGCTCTACGAACAGATAGGCCCGGCGGCGTTTGCGAGCTTCCTTGCCGCGCGTTTGCGCGACCCGTCCCCACACCCCGCAAACCTCCTCATGGTAGCGCGTTGGCTGGATCCACAGAGCAACGATTCCCTCGCCCTCGTTGCGGTGCGCCGACGCCGTGGAAAGACGTGGAGAAAGCGCGTCAATGATGCTGCGGTTGCAGAGAGGGTTTTCAAATATGAACAAATGTTTGGCGGCAGGCGCGGCAGTATTAAGAAAATTGTCGGCGAGGTAGCGGACCAGTTTGAAATCAGCGAAGCCAAGGTCCGAAAGGTCATGCGCCAAAAGTGATACGCAGTCCGCGTATAGCGTATCATTGATTTCTGCTGCGTGCCGTGCTGGCTGTCCGTAAAACTGCTGTTCAAGGCTCACGGACGGCGCACGATGTCAGACGATCTCATCGTTCTCCACGGTAAGCGATATTGGAAACAATCTCGCTGGTCGCGGGACAAGAAAATAACCATCAGAACCACTGCGCGGCATCGCCAGAAAGGGCTCCCCTGGCTCGACTGGGCGGGCGAGATTTGGATTCCTGAGGAGGAAGGCGACACGTACATCGCCAATCGCGTGCGAAAACATCCGCCGAAGCGTCGTACAGCCGCGCGGGTACAGGCCGGAGCCGGCAGCGGGTCACGCCGCGCCGGGGCCATGCGCCACCTGTGAGCGCACGTGCTCGGCACGGCCTGAATTCTGGCAGGTTCCCCGGTCAGTCGGGTGGTCCCCTCGGACCCCGGGGGGCAGAAGGACGCCCCGGGGTTCCGGGCTCAGCGGCGGGATCGGATCGCCCGAGCGGGGTTTCCCACCGCGATCGT
>Ga0081455_10001554_pt1 | contig 28211 bp, 36 predicted proteins | sample TabmetS3T2R1_FD_70207 | JGI IMG/M metagenome (GOLD analysis project Ga0081455, IMG submission 70207) | Tabebuia heterophylla rhizosphere microbial communities from the University of Puerto Rico - S3T2R1 | ecosystem: Host-associated > Plants > Roots > Rhizosphere ... | reverse complement strand
GAGCAATCTCTCACTGGAAAAGGCCAAGTCCGTATCGGGCTCAGAAACAAATTCTGCGGCGGCTCCTTCTAGTTCAGTTCCCGTTTCTAGTAACGGTAATCCTTCTGCTCCTGTAGGAGCTAATTACTGATGGAACCAGTAGAATTTGGTAATACTACCCCTGTAGGGGATATTTCTGGTGCAGAATCAGAATAGTCCCTTGCGTCGCCGTTTTTGAATGGAATGCCGGAAGAGCATCGAACTCTTCTTTCTCCATACGTAAAGCAGTGGGATGGTCAAGTCACTAAGAAGTTTCAAGACTATAGTAACCGTTTGAAGCCGTACGAGGCTCTTGGAACTGTAGAAGACTTACAGAAGTATACAAATTTCGCTAATAACTTCCGTAATGATCCTGAAGGTTTGTTTCGTTTGATGTGGAATGGACTTCAAGAACAGTACGGTGATACTTTCCAAGCAGAACTACTCAGGATTCTAGAATTGGAGACTGAAGGAACGGAAGAAATGTCAGATCAAAATACTGGATATGGACAAGATTTTCAAAGTACTGGATACGATCAAAATGGTCCAGATCAAAATGATGTGTTCCAGCAGAATGTTATGCAAGAATTGAATTCTTTGCGAGAATGGAAGGCAAGTGTAGAACAAGGTCAAGTTGATGCTCAAGAACAAGAACAACTTGACAATCTGCTTGGAGAGATGCATAATGCGTTCGGAGAGTTTGATGATGATTTCATCGTTCTTCAACTCTCTCGGCACGGAGATGTGCAACAAGCTATGCAGGCTTGGAATGATTTGACAGGTAAGTATAGCAGCCAACAGGCTCCTGTTAGACAAGCCCCTAAAATTATGGGGGGTCAGGGTGGAGTTCCTTCAGGCCAGGTTGATACTAGTAAGCTTAGAGGCGCTGAACGTAGGCAAGCAATTGCAAATGCGCTAGCTCAACTGGAGGAATAAAATTGGGCGCAACAATGACCACCCTTAATGCTATCCTTAAGGAAATTTACGAGGGTAACATTAATGACCAGCTTAATAATGAGCGAGTCACTATTAAGCGAATTGAACAAACTGCTGAGGGAACTTCTACTGATGCAGTTGGCGGTAAGTATGTTACTTTCCCAGTTCGTACTTCTCGTAACGCCGGTATTTCGTACCGTGCAGAAAATACGCAGCTTGCTCCTGCTGGACAGCAAGGTCTTAAGGCGGCGCAAGAAAGTCTCAAGTATGGATATGGCCGTGTTCGTTTGACTGGTCAACTTATTGAATTGGCAGATAGTAACCGTCAAGCTTTCGCATCCGGTATGGATATCGAAATGGATGGCTTGAAGGATGATATTGCTAAGGATGAGAACCGAGTTGCGTACGGGCATATTGATGCTGCCGTAGCTTCAGGAATTAAAGCGAAGGCTACAGGAGCATCTACTGGTTCTACTGTTACGGTTGATAGTACAGCGTATCTTGATGAAGGAATGGTAATTGATATTACCAACGCTGGAACACCGGTGGCTGGTGGTGCAACTCTTACTATCTCTGCTATTCTTTCTGCAACCACATTCTCAGTTGGTGCTGGTGCTCCGACAGTAGCAATCGGTAACTATGTTTCCCGTACTGGTGACTATAACCAAGAACCTACAGGAATCAACAAGATTGTTGATAACTCAGGTGCTCTTCATGGACTTGATCCAGCTACTACTCCTAAGTGGTCATCAAATGAAGATAGCACTCTTTCGACTTTGACTGAACTCGCCATGATTAAGATGGTGGACGATGTCCGTACTGCTGGCGGTCAAATTGTTACTGCCATCTTTGCTTCGTTTGGTGTTCGCCGTGCTTATTGGAACTTGATGACGAGCCTTCGTCGCTACAATGAGCCGAAGCAATTCGACGGTGGTCTCACCGGACTTTCTTTCATGTACGGTGAAAAGGATATCCCGGTTGTTGCCGATCCCGATACTCCGGCCAAGTGCATGTTCTTCATCAATGAAAAGCAAATGAAGATTTGGCGTGATAAGCCGTGGTATTGGGAAGACCGTGCAGGAGGCGTCCTGCAATGGATCACAGATTATGACGCTTTCGAAGCACTCATGAAACAGTACTGGCAATTCGGTACGCACCAAAGAAATGCACATGGTAAATTTACCAATATAACTGAATCTTAGGGTGACAGTATAGGCTATTTTAGTACACATCAGTTAGAGATTCGCCGGGAAGCGAGTGAATAAGGGAGATAGTCGTAACATGTCTATCTCCCTTATTTGCTGTATGAGGAATTATGCCGTTCAAGTCTGAGGCTCAAAGACGTTACCTTTGGATGCATGAGCCTGCTATCGCTAAGAAATGGTCACACAAATATGGAAGTAAGCCGATCCCTACTAATCGCTCACGAATAAAATCTGCGGCCGCTTCTAGAGTTCGATCCCAGAGTAAATCTACTACCCCTGTAGGTACCAGAAAGTAACGTGTATGCCTGTTTATCCAACAGATGCTAATGATACCGTTGTTTACAACGGGGTAGATCTTTACGTTCCAAAGGATTGTTCTGTAACAGTCTTTGAGGATAGTAGAATCTTTCTTTTTGGTGAGTGGTATCTTAATGGCGCTCCAATTATGACTGGACAGTCTGCGCCATCGGGATTGGAAGTAGCTGTATCTACGGTTCAACCGGTTGATCCTGGAATTAAACTTTGGTTTGATACAAGTGCTGGTTATGGAGAATTGAAAGTTATTCAAGCTGGTTCTTGGAAAACTGTTGAAGACCCTCAGGATATTATTAACTCTGATGAAGTTAGTATTGGAATAGGCCAGCCTGTAGGTACTAACTATGAACTTTGGGTAGATACGAGTGTCACTCCGGAGAATCTGAAAGCTAAGGTTGGTGGTTCTTGGAAGAGTATCAATAGTGAGGTAGCTATCGGTGGGACTGAACCTACAGATCCATCAATTGAACTCTGGGTAGATACTGCAACTTCTCCGCCTAGCATTGAACAGAGCTACATTTCTGCTGGAAATGCATTAGGCATTGTTGCTATTGGTTCATTTAATACTGCTGTTACTACCATCAATGCAAATGCCTCTGCTCAAGTTACTAATAATCTTTCTGTAACACTTCTTACTGGTAGACGTTACCGTGTTCATTTCAGTGTGCGCGCAGCTAACTTTTCTGCTCAGGCTGCCGCTACATTGAATCTTCGTGACGGAACTACTGCTCTAACGGATATTTATGTACCGTATGTTGCTCCTATTGTTGCAAGTGCTGGGTATGAAAGTTTTAAATATGAATGGGTTTTAGACGGTGACGGTACTACTAAATCATTGAATGTTAGTATTAATGTCAATCAATTTGGAAATTTAACGCTTGGAATTGTTGGTAATTCTAATTATTTCTATGTAGAAGATGTTGGACCGAAGTTCCTTCCACCGTTGCCTGTTCTAGATACGAACACTTTTACAGCAGCAGGAAATGCACTTGGAATAGTTGCAGTAGGTTCATTTAATGGTGTTACAGCTTTGCCTGTTAGTACAGATACGCAAGTTACTAATAATTTAACTGTGATCCTATCTACTGGTCGTCGTTATAAAATTCACATTGGAATTAGAGCAGCTAGTTTAACTGTAAACGGTAGCGTAATATCAATTAATTGTAAGTTACGGGATGGGACTACTTTTGTTCCTGATAATTCTGGCTTTTGGGTTACATTGGGTGCCTCTACTGGTTACTATCAGGAGATTATCTACGATTGGCTTTTTGATGGTGACAATACCACTAAAAATTTTAATGTAGTTATTAATCCACAAGCTGCTTCAACTTTATATAGTCAAAATCAATCTTATTTCTATGTTGAAGACGTAGGTCCGAATCAATACCCGCCACTACCTGTCCCTGCAACACCCCCCGCGTGGACTCCCGTTACAGCCTTTTTGAATGGTTGGGTTAATCATAGTAATACAGCTTATGCTCCTCTTGCGTATAGAAAAATTGGGGATGAGGTAACTTTACGTGGTGTTATTATGTCTGGTACTTCTAGTTCTGTTTTTCAATTACCTGTTGGTTTTCGTCCAGCAAAATATGAAGAATTCGCGGGTGAATGTGCAACTAATGTTCATTGCCATCTTGAAGTAGCTAGTAATGGTTATGTTGGTGTAATAGGTTATGGTACTGGTGGTACTAATGCTTTTGTTTCTTTAAGTGGCATCCAATTCTCTACTACAGCTTGAGGCTTAAGGATTTCTAATGACTGTTCTCAGAGCTAAAATAGGTGGACAATTCCAGAGTGTTTTATCTGGGTATGCTAGTAATGTATTTGTGGGGCCGGACCCCCCGACAGACCCCAATATTGAATTCTGGATTGATACAGATGCTACGTTACCAGTCGTACCTTGGACTCCAATTACTACTTTTCAAAATGGCTGGGTAGCTTTTAGTAATCCGCCTTATCAAGATCCTCAATATCGTAAGATTGGTGATATTGTATATGTACGAGGAACTATAAAAAATCCTACTCCTCCATCTGGTGGTCCTGCATCACAAACTGCATTTGTTCTTCCTACTGGATTTAGACCTCCTAATTCACAATTTCTACCAACTCTTTATTCTGGTACGGATGGATGGGGAGGATTGGGGCGTATGAATGTATTAACTAGTGGAAATGTTGATCTTGTATATTCTTCAAATTTAGTATTTGGTCCAGCCTGGGTTGTTATTAATATGCAATTCTCTATTATGGCGTAAGGTTACGGAGTTAATATGGCTACTTTGAACTATAAAGTATCTGGTGCATGGACTCCTATTGCTGGAGACGTGAATGCTACGAACCCAATCAATGATTTTATCTCACAAAACACTCCTGGACCTTGGACAGCCATTACATTAGTTAATTCGTGGGTTAATTATGGAGCTACCTATCAACCTGCTCGTTATCGTAAGATTGGAGATATAGTTTATATAGAAGGTATGATTAAACAAGGCGTAATAGGTGCTACTCCTTTTGCTACACTTCCAGTAGGATTTAGGCCAGTTTTTGATAGACAGTTTGGTACAGTATCGGCTAACAACTTTGGGATGGTTCAGGTTTCATCCAACGGTACTATGTTACCAATAACTGGTAATGCTGCAAATCTTAGTTTAGATGGAATTCTTTTTTCTACGCTATGAGTAATTATTACGATCCTGGAACTGGGAACCATGTAGTTTTGGATGGACAGGTTGTAGAACGTGATGCACTTAGAATTGCGGAAACTATTCGTGATTACGATCCGAATCTAGTACTTTTGTGTCTTGACCCTGAACGAGCTGAAGGAATTTCGGATGAGCCGTTCGTAATAGCTGAGAGAGGAAAAGATGGGATTCTCAGGCCCGTATTACGGGCTTGGGTTCTCAATGACCAGATTCTTGAGCGTCTTTATAATTGTGATACTCATCGTCATAACGTTTATAATGCTTTGGTATCTAGTGAAGAACGACAACGAAAAGTAGTTCAAGATCGTTATCAAGAAAAACGTGAAGAAATTAAGGATGTGGTTGCACACATCGCTACTATGAAGAGTCGTTACACTGTCAAAGATTCACAGACTGGTGATCTTCTCACATTTTTTGATGACCGCCCAGCAGAAAGACATTAGATATTATGGAAGTTTCTACTGCTTTACGGAGAATTAAGCGCGATTTCGGAGACGAGTACTCAGTTGTTATTGTAGATCAGGATATTTATGATTGGATGCATGATGCTGAACTAGATATTATTCGAGCTAATACAGATAATGATTTGAGTCTCTCTATTCCCGCTAACAAATTTCCCGTTGATACTCCAAATAGTGTGAATATCAAACGTGTTGGAATTAATGGTATCTCTCTGAATAAAACTACTTTTACAGAATTGGATTTGAATGGTTACAATCTGAATACTATTGGGTACCCTGCATATTGGTACTTTGAAGATCATCGTGTCGGATTGTATCCGGCGCCAGTTGCTACGGATACATATAATGTAGATGTTCTCTACGTCCGTATTCCAGATGAGATGTATATGGTTGCACCTTATCTTGCTTGGAAAAGTTATGCTGCTACTACGCAGTATGCAACAGTAGAGACAGATGCAGACTGGGCTTCTAAGCCGGATTTAAACTTGTCATTGACTATGGTTTTTAACTCGTATGAAGGTGATTTTAACATCTTCACTATGGGAACTACTACAAATAATAATCAGTTCCACTGTACTCTAGCTCATAAGAAGGATACTTCTCACGGTCGTCTAGATCTGTGGGTATGTGACGGAACAACAGTTGAAACTCATACGTTATACTTCAAGAATCCTATCAAGGTCGGAGAACTAGTACAGTTCAGAGTTACTTTTGAGGGTGCAACGAATACAGCTATTCTCTACAAATCCGAAATTCAAACTGGGGTAGAAGTTTTACAATCTACAAGTGTTCTAACTCCCGCACCATTCAATAAGAATACTACTGCTGCCGGAAAGTTGTGGATTGGTAATATTGCAGATACGAATCCACCTACAGGTGCTAATACTGTTACACCGTTAATGAATCTTTGGGCTATGGCACTCCGTACTGGAGTAGCTGCTGGTTCTCAATTAGCTTTTAAATTTGATGGTAAAGATGATCTAAGTGATCTGCCGGCTGCTGTAACTACTTTTATTAGTAGTACTGCCCATACTGTTACTACGTTCGGTGGGCTGGTAATTCCAGGAGAGAATAAGTTTACTGTTCCTGCCGTCTATCATGAAGATATTATTAAATACTGTCTTGCGAAGGCACATAATAAGAACCAGAACTTTAAGGCCGCCGAAATTGAAATGGAACAATACGATCGCCGCGTAAGTACGAGACGTAATGAGGCACAAGCTACTGAGACGGCTCTTTATAAAGTTGCCGATCCTTTCGATTACGTAGATTCTGACTATTACGGTACGTCTTACTAGAGAAAAATAAGAAATCATGGCGCGGAGCAGTACAATTCCTGGGGAGGAGTATTTTCGGGTCGGTATAGGGCAAGGAATGTATACAAGCGAGCTAGCTTCTAATATTCCAGATGGCTTCTCTGCTATGGCCTATAACATGGTCGCCACTGGGGACTCTCTAGAAAACAGGGTTGGTATTAAGCGTTCCTCTGTTGACTGGAAAGTATTTGAAAACGCTCCAGGGAACGGTACAGATCTAACTAAAGAAAAAATTAACATCATCTATCCTCTTTTTCCTACTAGATATGATTCAGCCTTTCCTGCCTTTGGTTGGGGTTCTAGTGGTACAACTGTCCCTGGAAATACATCGGCCGGAAACACTCTGAATTTTATTAGATGTGCCGGAGCAGCGGGTGCTGGTGATGGATTTATGTCTGTCTCAGTTCCCCAACTTTGTCTAGGTATTTGTCAGTATCAAGATACTGTTTATTTTTCTCTGAACACCCAAGGGATTCAGAAGATCACCAACTTTAACTGGGGTGCTGACACAATTACGTATTCTTCTATCCCATCATCTGCTGGTGGCACGATGCACGGTCTTTTTACATTTAAGGACCGTCTTTGGGCTTATGAGAATCATAGACTCTATTACACTGATATTGCACCGGTTGGTGGTTTGCCTGAAACTTGGGCTTTTGCTACAAATGTAATTCCCTTCGTAGGACCAAATGGTGCTGGACGTATTAAAAAGGTAGTGCCGTTAGGTAATAAACTGCTTGTCTTTACGATGGCTGGACTTTTTACTCTGATAGTTGAAGGTCCGCCAGCATCATGGATCTTGCGAGTTTTAGACTCGAAGAGTGTTTGTACTACAAATCAGTGTGCTTTTGAGTCGAAAGGTATTGTATATTTCATTAATACTGCCGGCGTATGGGCTACGAACAGCCTCTATAATACTAAGATTTCTGGAGTGATTGAGGATCAGTTCTATCTAGCTAAGGGTCACCGTGTACACAGTATCGTTCCATATGAAGACGGCTTGATTATTAGTATCTCTAAGTTAGCTACTCCAAATATTGCATATTATGATGCCCCAAACTGTAGAATCTTCTATACGAAACTAGATCCTGTAGCTTGGACAGAATGGAATATTGATACAAAGTCAACTGTAGCTACACCTATTGGAGCACGTCGTCTATGTAGTGTCTGGTCACTCACTGACAAGGTTGCTACGTATCTAAACCCAGAACCAGTAGTGTACGGTCTGATGTTTACTAGTAAGAGTACAGAGGCTGCTCCTGAAAACTCAGTTGTTCAGTTGCTAGTATTCGATGGTGGTCAAGATCAGATTGTTACAGAAGCCAATGCTGTCGTTGCTGCCTATGTCAATATTTACTTGAAGACTAAGAATATGGATGGTGGAAATCCATATAACTTGAAGTATCATAAGCGTGGACTTCTGGAGATTTTTACATCAGAACAGCAGCATAACTTCTCGACATCTTGGGAGATTGACGCTACTACTGCCGATGCTAATGCTATTCGTCAGACAGCTACACAAGATTATACGGTTGGAAATGGATCGAACCTAGTTCAAATTCCAGGACAATATCACTATAGACGTTGCGGATTGATCTTTACTACGAATCTTCAGAGCGATAATACTCAAATTAAAATTAAGGATATTGCAGTGGTTCAGAACACAATGCGTGGAGAATTTGAATTAGTACGTTAAGAGAATAGATAGAAGTTGTTATGTCTAATGCACCGAGTGAAAAGTTTGATCCTACAGAGTCAGTACGTACTCTGACTTCTAAGATGTTCAAGGAGTCTGGAATGACTCTACGAGAACATCAGGATACAGATAAGCATTATATTGGTGACTCTCTTCCAGTACCGTCACCATCTATGGTAGCTAGTAGTGGAGTAAACTCTTCAGTTGGTGTTCAAGCATTTCCTGCTAGAGCAGATCATGCACATGAATTAAAAACAGTTTGGACATGGATTAATTCTGGAGCTTTAACTGTTCCTCCTGGTAGTGTATTTATTAATAACTTGTCTCATACTGGTTGGGGGAGAAATATGCTGGTATCTGGACAGGTAGCAGCATTTCCCTTCCCAGGTCTATATATTATTCAAGCTAATCTTGCTGTAACTAGAGATGCTGGCGGATTATTTACTAATGAAATGAATATTTTATTTTATTACAATAATGGTGGTTCAGGTAAGTATATTTTACGTCAGTCTAATTTTGATCTTCCTACCCCTATGTATATTAATGTGACAGACTATGCTATTAACACTACTGCTCCGTCTACAAATGATAATATTCAAGTTTGTGTACAACACAATGATAGTTCTAACTGGACTGTCTCTCTTCAGCAATTAATGATTGTTAGAATGAGTAGCCCTACGTCGAATTAAAAGAAAGAGAAGATTGATGGCTGCGCCGGCTCGAATTTTGAATCCAGTTGACGCTCGTGGTATGAGGGGTATATTATCTCGCGGTCGGGCACGCTACGGTGTTAGTAATGCTCCGAAGCCTGGTAATCTTACCAATATTCAAAGAGCGGCTCAGACTAGAGTTAAGAAGATGCAGAGGCTGAATGATGCAAGACGACTCCGCTAACAAGAATCGTATTAAGAAGGCAGCTAAGGCCAGGATGAAGTCGGCTCACCCTGGTTTTAAAGCTGTTCAGAAACGTATCGCTTCCCAACAAGGAATTTCTAAGGATCGGGCTGGAGCAATTCTGGCTCATTCTACACGTCATGCGTCTAAAACGGCGAAGAAGGCTAACCCTCGCTTGAAGAAAGTTCACTAGTACCTTGAAATTTAAAGAGGGAACTGCTGATGGCTATTGATTATGCTGCTTTGAATGCCCTCACTAGTGAATGGGGAGCTAATAAAGCTGCTCTAGATGATAGTGAGAACCGTCTCAGGATTAACTATAATAATGTTCTGGACAGGATGAAGAAGCAGTTAGGTACGAATCGTACTAGTCTTGCTGAAAATCTAGCAGATCGTGGTATGAGACAATCTGGTGCAGCCGCAAAGTCAGAAATGGATTTGACTACTACTTATAACACAGCGGCTGCTCAAGCTGCTCAAAAACAGAATATTGAATTAGCTACAATTGCTCGTAAACGTCTTGAACAAGATCAAGCATATAATACGCAGAAGCTACTTATGATGGCTCCAACACCTGCAAAGTAACAGGAGGAATTTAAATGGCTGGAAGCCGAGTTGTTGCTGATTCAGCACGGGGTGTTAGGCCACCACCAAAACCTGCACCTTATAAGCCTAAGCCTGAAGCTGGTGCATTTGGAGCTTTGATGGCTGCTTCTGCACAAGTAGCTCCAACTCTTAAGAAGCCATCTAATGCTGCTGCTATTAAAGCTGCACAGAATGCTGCCATTGCATCTGTTAAAGCTAGAGCCAATCAAAGCATGTATATCCCTCCTGTTGAGTCTAACGTAGAAAATGCTCGACTTGCTGCTGAAGCACAAACTGCACCTGCTGTTCAAGCTGCTCTAGCTCCAAAACCGCCTCCTGTTGTTTATCGTACTTCTGGAAGTGGTCGTTCTACTAATCAAGTTGTTAGTGGAGGTTCTGGTGGTGGAGGTTTAGCTGCACCACCCGCTGTTTTTGTTCCTCCTGAAGCTGTTACTGCTCCTCCAGCAGTTGTTCAACCTCCCGCTGTTGTAGCTGAAGCTGCTCCAAGTGAAACTAATGTTCCTGGAGAAAGTTTTACATCTTCTGGTACTCCTGGAACATTTGGAGCCTATCAGAGACAACGACTTTCTCGTGGACCGCGTACTGGACTTTCAGTTACTCCTGAAATGATTCGACGTGCAGCAGCTGCAAGGTTGGGTTAAATGACTACTGAAGAAGTTCCTGGAGATGATATTCCAGATATGCCATTGAATTGGATGGAAGAAAAGAAGTCAGATATTCCGGAAGACGAGTTGGAGGGACTTGATGTAGATGAGTGAAGAATATACCTTCCCCTATGGCTACAGTGGTAATCCGCAAGGAATGGGGACGTTGCTAACTTGGAATCAAATGATGACCAAGTCTACTGTTTATAAACTGCATCCTGAAGTTCAGCGTCGTTTTAAAGCACTTATTGAAAAGGCAGCTAGTCAGGGAGTTTATTTAGGTTGTGGAACAGGTTGGCGAGTTCAACCTAATCCTCCTCCTCCTGGTTTTGCTAAGCCAGGTAACTCTTATCATGAAGGTTTCCCGGCTGACGGAACTTCTGGAAACGCTCTAGCTATTGACACAGTCTGTGATGTTTCTTGGAACTGGATGGAAGCTAACTGTGCAGCTTATGGCTTTCGTACTTTCCGTTATGTTAATAACGAGCCGTGGCATATTCAACCGTCAGAAATTCCTACCAGTAGGAACTATGCTATAACTGTTCCACCGTTGAAGACTTGGGATCTTCCAGATGACGGCGGAACTCCAACTCCTATTCCTCCCCAACCTACAGGAGTTATTACTGTGGAAGGTTACCGTCTCGAAGTTGTTGAAGGATCTTCTGGCAAGATGGCGAAGATGTGCCAACAACAGATTAACCTGATTGCTGGACAGGGTCTTGAAGAAGATGGACAATTTGGGCCGAAATCTATTGCAGCTCTAAAGAATGTTCAAACTGTTCTAGGTGTTCCTGTTGATGGACAGTGTGGACCAAAGACTTGGCAAGCAATGGAGAACGGAATTAAGGTTCAAGCCGAAGCCGGAGACTGGAGCTAAAGCTCTTTAAGGTGTAGTATGGCATATAAAGAAACTGCACAAGATCTTGCCTGGGTTGGTGCTCCAGGTATGCAATATAACTCTAATCCTGATCCATTCAATTGGAAAAAGATTGCTGCCGATCTGAAAGCAGAACAGGATCGTAAAAGAGCGGCTGCTAAACGTGTTCAAGCAGCACCACAAGTTAAAGCTGCTCCTGCACCAGTAGCTCCTGCGCCTCCTCCTGCTACAGTTAAAGAATTGCTTGATGCTTACCGTGCAATGAATAACGGTGCTTTACCTGCCGGCACTACTCCTGAAATGGCGGCAATGATTGATTCTGGTATTTGGCAGGACTGGTCACAGTTGACTGCTAATCCAGCACTCGCTCAAGCGTTGCTTTCTGTTCAGCATCAGATTATTACTGACCCTGCTGCTTATGACGCTGCGAAAGCTCAAGTTGCGGCACAATATAAAGATCTTACTGGAGACGTTCTAACTTCCGGTAAGACTTGGATGCAAGATCTTTACGGCAGGATTGTAGATCCTAATGATCCTAACTCTGCTCTAGTAAAGAATGATCCGGCACTAGCAGCTTATGGTCAAGCTATGTCTCAAATTCAAGAGACGGCTGATGCAAACCAAGCTACCGATCTTGCTTGGTTTGATAAAATGAAGCAGAATGCATTAGCCACAGATCAAGGTTTATTAGCAGCAATTGCTGCAAATGCAGCAGTACCTAGTTCTGGTGGTGGTGGAGGTGGCGGAGGCGGGGGTTTTAGAAGAGGTGGAAGAAGAGGAGGTGGAGGTTCTGGAAGTAATTGGTCAGTTCCTTCTACTTCTTTAACTAATGCTCAGTCCGCTACTGATACTGGTACACAAACTTCTAACGAATATTCTCCAGGCTTCTATAATGCAATTATGGAAGCAGCACAAGGGAATCCTGAACTTGCCGGCTTGACACAAAGAATGTGGGAAACCAGTTCTCAAGATCCTCGTGGCTTAACTCAAGATGTTTCTAAAGCATTGACTGCTGCGGAAACTGAACAAGAGATCCAGAACCTACAGAGTAATCTTAATAAGACGTGGCTAGCTAATACTCCCGGAACTGTTCAGGCCGCTATCAATAAGATGGTTACCAATAAGGGTGCTATCCTTGGTGATGATCCGGCTACTAAGAATGTAGTAGAGAAGTATTTTGTTCCAATTCCGAAGGGACAGAAGACTCCTCCTATTATTCAATTCAATGAGAAGCAGCTAGCTGAAAATGCTCTAGCTGAAGAATTGCTGAACGCACAGTCTACAAAGGCTTCTAGGAGTCCTTGGAATCTTTTCAAGAAAAATGAGAAGCCGTTCTCACCTTATGGAGTTTTTTCTCCAGAGGCTCAGTTAGAGCGGAAGACGAAGGGAGCTGTTTCTCCAGCACAGATTAAAATTCTTGCACAACAAGGAATGCAAGAACTTGGTAAGGCGAAGAGAGAAGTAGCTCCTGGAATTCCATTCGACTGGCGAGATTGGGCAGAAGGTGGAGGTTACGTTCCTCCTTCTGATATAGCAGTTTCAAAGAAGACGTCCAGAAATATTGATTTTTACAATAGGATGCTTGATGCTATCCTCCCTTGGAATCCAAACGCTAACTTTGTTGTAACTGGCAACAAGATGACGAACGTAGGTAAGGATACTTCTACCTATAAGACGACAAATAAAATTAAGGATTATTCTTCAGCTTTGACTGGAAGTCCGTTAGACCTTACGCCTGATATCTCTGCGGCCGGTATCGAATCTAACCCAGTTAGTAACCCTCAAGGTTTCGATATCGTTAGGAATGCTTCTGGTAAGGAAACTGTTTCTCCTCTGGGTTTTGGTGAAAGTCGCGCACCAAAACTGTCTGCTGGACTTTCCGGTCTACTTGCAAAAAGAGCGGCCGATATCCAGAATGAAGCGGCTCGTAAGACTTCACTTGCCGATGCATTTAGTGGTGGAATTTTCAAGCAACCAGTCCGTCCGAGAACTACTACTACAAAGACTGTATCTAAGCCTAAGACAGTAGCTACTAAGGTTCCTGTAGGTACAAACGTTCCTCCGACTGTTGCAGTTACTCCAGTTGCACGTCCAAGAATTACCCCTGCCCAGACTTCTAATCTTTTCAATCTATTCTGGAAACAGCCAGCTAAATCTTCTAAGCCTACTTCATCTTCTAAGAATACGAAGTCGTCTGGTGGGTTTAATCTCTTTGGAAAGCCGTCTAAGAAGAAGTAACTAGAAATGCCTGCACCTAGACCTCCTAGCGAAGATATTCGTAAGAGGTTTAACCAACTTGTTGGTACACGTACAGGTAAACCTTCACGTCCCAGTAAAGCTGTCTCTCAAGCTGGTATTTCTCAGAGAAGAAAGCAATACCAACAGGGTGCGGGTAGGCAGGCTATTCAGACACTTGTTGCACATGGCGGCGGTAAAGTTCCTGCCGCTGTTCGTACTAAGCAAAAGTCTTGGTTCGGCAGTGAAGGAACACAATACGTTGATCCTATCGCTGGTGCAAACAAGGCCTTTAATACTATCTATGACAATTTAACTCGTCAATTAAATCAACAGAGTTTAGAACAGAATGCCGTTCGTACGGCTTATGCCGCTGATGTTTTAGATAAGCAAGTAAATCCAGAAGAGGATTGGAGAAATAGTAGACAGTTAGGTCCATCTATTGATGAACAATTTCTTGGTGGGAATGTAAATAAATATGTAATGGATCCTTTAGCCCGTGTAGGTAGTGCTCTTCCTGCCGCTCTTTACGAGACAGCTAAAGCTGGATATGAAGCTAGAGACAAGGGTGCAGGTTATTGGGAACAAACTCTAGAAGGTTTGAAAGGATTACAAAAGGGTACTACGAAAGCTCTTCGTGGTGAAGATTATAAGGGTTTTGGAGATGTTTATGAAATAATGAAAAATAAGAGTGAGAATCCATTAGGTACTGCTACTCGTGCTCTAGAAGAAAAAGCTCCTTGGGCAGAACAAACTCTTGCAGTTGGAACTGGTGCAGTAGGGGATTGGTATTTACATCCACTTGGTAGGATGGTTGGTGGAGCTAAAGCCGGAGTTATTGAAGGTAAGCTAGCTACTGCTGAATCTATGCGAGCACATGCTAGAACAATAGCTGAGCGTTGGGCGGCTGACGCAGAAAATCAGATTGTTACAGGAGCGGCTAAAGCACCTGGTGGTTATCGTGTGTTTCCTTCAGAAGCAGCTATGGCCGACCACTTTGAAAAGCGGCTGAATGATATGTTTGATGCTGCCGAATTGGAGGTCAACTCCGGTGGTAGCAAGGGCCGGTATCAAGTTCTCAATCCAAAAATGACGGCCAGTAATGCAGGTGCATTAGGCTCACAATCTTTACACGATTCTCTAACTCTTTATCTTAAAGATAGAGTTCAGCGTCTTGTAGACGGTATGACAGGTCGTGGACCGAAACTGTCTGGAAATGCTCTCGATCATTGGGCTGCTCTCAATCCAGACTTTACAGAATTTCTTGATGATCTTACTTCTGATTTAGTTGGTAAAGGACATCTGCCCTCTAACGTTACACGGGACGGCCTAGCTAATTATCTTTCTACCGGTGATACTAACCTTGTTCATAAAATTGAACAAGAAGTTATTGATAGGAAATATACACCGTACATTCAGCAGGCTTCTGATGACATTGCTCGTGAGTTTCGCAACAGCTACTACAATACTCCTGGCATCCGTGTAGGTAACAAAGTTATTCCTGTCAAAGGAGTTGGAAAAGCTTTCTCTACAATTGAGAGTAAGTTCTTTAATGATATTGGAAAGAACTTTAGATACGAATCAGTCTTTCCAGGAAGTCTCTCTCTAGATACTACCCGTGCTCGTGCATGGGGAGTTCGATCTACTGAAGATTTTGAAAAAGAGATCTATGATCTAGCTAAGAACTATACTAAGGCTGACGGCCATACGATTCAGCGAGCTATTGAGAATAATACTGTCAATACTCTGTCTCCAGAATTACAATATGCTGCAAACTGGATTAAAGATCAAAATCGCTGGATGTATAACGAAGAATTTACATTCGGAGCACGTGGTAGGAACCGCAATGTTACAGACCCGAGAAACCATTTAACTCCGTACGATCCTAATTATGCTTATGTTTCAAACCGTGGTGGAACAGTAGAGAATAGAACCAGATGGAAGACAGATCGTAAGCGTACTATCCATGCTAATGTTCGTGCTAATAACGGAGAAGGTGCAGGCCGCTTTAAGACTGTCAATGCTCATGAAGCCAATCTTCGTCCGACTGAGAATGCTTTTGAAGCATTACGTCAGAGGAGAATCAAATATAATCGTGATATGATCCGTGCTCGCTTCTTAGCTGACATGGTAGATAAATATGGAGTTGTCACACATTTGAATCCTACAGGCCGTGGTTATGCTGCTGAAGCCCGTGGTCTTTCAAAAATTGATTTCTCTAAGCTGCCGGAATCTGTACGTGTGAATCTCGAACGTACCGGAGAGGATGCTTATCTGCCGAAGGCAATGAAAGAAATGGTCGATCAGTTTGATGACATTACGAAATGGCATACTGGTCAACAAGGACGAATTGCACGTTCATTTGCTAGTGTTATGCGGATCCTAAAGAAAGGAATGACGCTTCCCTGGCCCGGTTTCCACAATAAGAATATGATTGGAGATGTCTTTATGGGACTACTCGATCATATTCTTCCCAAGGACTATGCAAATGTTATTCAAAAGGGAATAGCTGCACTGGCCGGCAAGGAAGGAATGTTCAAGATTCTGAAGGAGAATCCTGGATTGGATCTTTCCTTCAGAGAGATGTGGCATAAATATCAGAGTGAAGCTAACTCCGGCTTCATCAACGCAGAGCTTTCTGATCTACATGCACCTACTAAGTATAATCTTCCTAAGCGTGTTGTTGGTAGAACTGAGAGAATTGCTACAGATATTTCTGGATTCCGTGAAGATTCTGGTCGATTCACTCATTACGTAACGGCTTATCAGCAAGAAGCTCGTGAACTCTGGAAGAAGGGCGAACGTGATCTAGCTGCACTTGATCGTAAAGCTAGTTCTGCTGCTCTTTGGCGTGTAAATAACTATCGTTTTGATTACAACGCCTTGATGCTTTGGGAAAAGCAAACTAAGACATTGGCCTTTCCATTCTATACATTCATCCGTAAAGCCGCACCCACACTGATGCAAGCTATGTATCAGGATCCTAGATGGATTTCTTCATGGACTAGATACCTACATCAAAGAAGTGTACCAGGAAGCGGAAATGAGATGGCTGATGAGTTTGACGGCTTTCGTGTTCCCCAAGACATTAGAGATGCCGGGTATGCTTTCATTGGTGGACAAGAAGATGAACCTTGGTATGTGACCAATGATATCTTGCCGACTTCTGTTCTGAATTCAGTCCGCACAAAAAACCCTCATGAATTCTTTAACAGCTTGCTATCTCAAGTTGCTACTCCGTACCAGATAGGTATCGAACAAGGAACAGGACAGCAAGCTTTTCTTGATAAGCCACTTCAGGATCAATCCTTTGGAGATTACTTGCTTGGTAAAGTTCCAGGTACCAGAGAAGTTCAACAGTTTCTTAATCCTAGCAAGCCGTGGGGTGAGAAGTTGCTTTCAAGTCGTATCGGTGCGGGTCTTCCTATCAGGAAACTCAGAGAGAATCAACAGCTATATGCTGAACAGGAATGGAAGGATCGACTGATTGACGATCCTCTTCAGCAAATCAACTACTCTCAAGATCTTTTCTATATCAGTCGCCAAACCTCACAGAGCGGCGAAGCTCAGATTTATACTGTTAAGAACAAGTCAGTGCTCGATCCTCAAGGTAATGCTACAGATATCGCCAGTTTCTATACTCCTGAAGAAGCTATTGGTTATGTAAAGAAGCATCTTCCAGATGGTTATAAAAAGACTCCTAAGACGTACGATATTAACAATCAAGGCAATCCTATATATCGTCCGGTGAATAGATAACTTCATCAGCTCTAAACCAAGTTACCTTATGTGCTCCTGAGAATTGAATTCCTAGCTCTACATAGGACCAATTATGTTCTGGAATAGTCTGTAAATTAACAGTACGAACTACTCCTACTTTTCCAGCATAATTATTCCAAGTTCCTTTAGCTGGTTCTTCTCTCTTAATTATTACAATATCCCCTGATTTAAGTCTCGTTGACTCACTTCCAGATTTTGTTGTTTGTTTCCAAGACATAGTAAGCCTCCTGAATAAATTTAAGACAGAGTCAAAATCGGTCAAGTGTCTGGGTAGCTGACCCTCCCTGATCGTCGCTCTGAGGGCCACAGAGAGCCTCTGGCCTACTGTAGAGTCCCTGGTAGATGGCCTGATTGCAGTGGAGTCAGCCTCAGTATAGGGTACGTCTGTTCGATATGAGTTATTGGTTGCAATTGGTGGCGGAGGGAGTAAATTGTTGTCATGAGGGAGATACCTAGTTGGTATAGAGAGGGTCTCTGTAAAAATTACCCAACTAAGATGTGGTATCAATATGATGCTGCCAAAGATCGTGCCGCCAAACGAATCTGTGGTCAGTGTCCGGTACAATCCGAATGTCTCCAGTTCGCCTTAGAGCATGATGAAACTGGAGTTTGGGGTGGATTAAATGACTTAGATCGAAAACGGCTCATCAGAAAGATTTACGTACAGGAAGCGCTCCAAGCGTCTTCACGGCATAATACACGGCATGAGCTAAGGCATCCTGCCAGTGTGTCCCTTTCTTTCCCTGTACGTATTTCATTCCCGCTAACGCATAGCCGACAGGTTTTATCGACGGCTGCTGTTTTACAATCTCCTGTTTTTCCAATGTTTTGCAAAGGGTGAGTAAAGATCCTATTACTTGCGGAGCTACCATAGGATCCCAATCGAATGCACCACGTTGTAAGTGTTTCGGTCTGGTGAGCCACGCCTCATAGATTACTATATCTACTTCTGTAAGATTGGGAAGCAACTCTATTAACGTAGTGTCCTTTGTGTTGCCAAAAACACCTAGCTCTATTTTGTTATTTTTTACTTCAATATTAGCCCAGCCCGTTGTCTTCCCAGGATCAATCGCCAGTATCTTCATCCTCTATGAACTCTTTCAATACTTCTATTTTCTCATTCATCTCGTCAGCCCACTCCTCTGGTGGAATTGGTTCATAGATATCACGAATTATTCCATCGAGAAACAGCTTTTTCATTATGTCATTAAGTGATGGTTTTTCACTCATTTGATGTGAACCCATCCCCAGGTGTCAAGGTAGTAGATTCTTGCAATTTGATCTTCCGTTTGTTCATAGAGGTAGCAGTCATCAGCATTCCCCTTCAAGATATTAAATAGATCATCACGGTAACGAGAATCAAGCCAATCTACAGCAGTACTCCAAACGTGGGCAGAATAGATCTTATTTCCGCCAGAGTGTCTGTCGATCTGTCGAAAACCTACAGGCCGCACTTCATCATCTACGACATGGATCATGTTCAACAGTTTGTCATTTACAGTCCAGTCCAAATATTTGGCCAGCAATGTGACGTTTGTGACGTAATCAGTCTCACTCATTTAAGCTCCTAAAGTTGAGTTTGGAAAATATTCATCGTGTGGAATTAAGTTAGGTGGCGGCATTGGTACATCTTCGCCTGAAATAGAAGTGGACGTATTGATTGATATGGATGTAGTAGTGATAACAGTTTCTATTTTAATAGTTGGTGGAGGAAATGTTACAGTGGGCAGAACAGGATAACTATCTGAACATCCATATAAGATAAGACAACATAGAAATACTTTCATCGAAGTCTCTTACGATCTGTGCGAAATGACAATCCAAAAAACGGCTTGGTCCAGCCGCTCATTATGTTTTGAGCCTCGATAACGTCATTCTCATTATCTACGTTAATCCAACAACTATCATGTACCGTATTCGACACGTTGACTCCGGCTTTTCTGAGTTTAAGCATTGCCCGTTTAACAATTTCGAAAGCACCCCCTTGGACAACAGCGTTGAAAGCCTTGTGAGTTTCTGATTGATATGCGAAATGTCGCACTCGGCCAGACCACATGGGGATTGACAGATCATTTGCCTCTGCTGCAAGACGTGCCTCTTCTGCTTTCTCAAAGATCAAAGGATACGAAGCTCGATACGCGGCATGTATTGATTGTGCGGTTCCAACTGATGTACCGAGAGCTTTAGCCAAGACTTGTTTTCCCCCTCCGTACGACATGAGATAGTTAACCGTCTTCGCTTGTTGCCGTGGAAATTTAACTCCCAACTTCGCAGATAAATCATCAGCAACGAGTTGATGGAAATCTCCCTCCGACTCAAAAAGCTCGATGAGTTTGTGGTCCTGTGCATATACCGCTTGGAGCCGATATTCAATCGTCCTAAAGTCAATTTCCCAGAGTTGCTTTTCTCTCTCTGGTAAAAAGAGCTTCTTAACTTCTGCATCCTTATATTCTTCCCTGGGTATCTGCTGAAGGTTGGGGTCTTCACATGACAGACGGCCGGTCTCAGTGCCGAACTGTTTGAAGTTTGGATGAAGACGAGCATAGTCCCTGGTAGTGAGGTCAAGATAGGACGAGAAATAGCTTGACTGTTGCTTGGCTGTCTTCCTATACTCATATACAAGAGCAGTCGTCGGATGACCGACTCTCTGTAGCCACTCCAGGCTAACCTGTGGCTTCCCGGTAGGAGTTAGTAATGCGGGCTTTAAACCTAAACCAAAAGGTGGATCATGGAAGAGTTTGGGATGCAGTTGAGATGGTTTGGCTGGATCGAATCCCAATTCTTCCCGGATCTCATTCATACGGACAAGACATTTCCAGTTCAGGACTTCGCATAATTCCCGGTCAATTGGAATTCCCTGGTTTTCGATTTCAGCAAGACATAACATAAAATCTCTGTCAACCTCTTCCCACAACTTTACGATAAGGTCAGAAAGTTTCGGACGAAGTGCCGTGTAAAGTTTGGGAAGTGGTTGACAGTCAGCTTCAGCATACTGAGCCATATATTCCGGTGGACAAGTAGTCCAGCCGAAATTAGCTAAAGCCTTCGCTTCGATCTTTTTCTTTTGCTCACCTAGATATTTCCTAAGAACTAAATCTAGATCGTGACCAGCATCCTTCCCTTTGTTCTTCTCATCTATGTATACAGCCATCATCAAGGTACACCACAAGTTATTTATAGGAAGATCTATACCTGCACGCTTGAGAGTAATGTAATCGAACTTCATATTATGAGCAATGATGGGACAGGTAACGTTCTTGAACAAATCACGGGGGACTTCAAGATTTCTAGGGTCTGAACCCATAAAAGGCTGGTGGCCTACAGGGATATAGTAGCTATTCTGGTCGGTCGTTACTGCTATCCCCAGAAGGAATCTCTCCGCCAATCGGTTTGTCCAGTTCGTTTCTGTATCCACCCCTACCAAATGTGATGTCAACAATTCCTGTCTTATCTGATTGAACTGACTCGCTTCCGTCACTAACATCTTTATTTTCAGTAGAGACTACTGGTTCCTTTCTTCGATACCACAAGTTCTGATTACGAACGATAATAAATTCTTGTCTTTGTCCGAACCGTGTCTTAACTGTGCTGAACTCTAGACCCTTGTGATCTTCCCATAACTGAATAACTGTGTCACTATCCTTACCGAATTGAAAACTTCCGGCCAGATCGGCTAGCGTCTTGGGTTTCTTATTACCTTCAGTCGCTTTCCTGTTATGATGTATCAAGATGATTGCACAGTTGTAAGTCCGTCTGATCCGACGGCACCACTTCATTGTACGTCTGGCCTTGATATCGGGTGTGATATCCTCATCCTCTAGAAGTTCAGTTAAGCTATCTATTATCACTACTGTCGGTTGAAGCTTCTCAATCAAATTTTCGTACTTCAAGAGGCTTCCCTGTTCGTCGATCAGGTGCCATCGTTCCGGTGGAGAATCCCATTCTTTTTTCTGGTGAGTAAAGATATACTTCAAAGTCCGTCTGTCCATCTCCAAGCTCATGAAGAGTATGGAGTGCTTGATAGATACTGTGGTACCAAAGTCTAGAAACAATTGACGAGTCACTAACTGATAGGATAGCTGCAAAGCTAATTGTGTTTTCCCTACACCTGGGGCAGAAGATAAAATCATCTGCCCAGTCGTATGTAATAAGCCCATCAGAATCCATTGTAGATCCTCTTCATGTTCTAAGATTTGCTGTGGCGTGTAAACAGCTAGTTGTTCAGCCGCAAGCTGCTTTGCTAGGGCGTAATCGGCAAGTTGACTAAGACGTAGTAAACGATCAGAACGGTCTGTAAACTTCTTGATACGAGAGTCGATCTCAAAGAGACACGACACGATCTCTAGATGGTTGAACTCTTCTTCGGCTAACTCATTCGCCATCCTTGCTAAGAAGGAACTTCTATGAGGGTGTTCCGGAGTTTCAACTCTGATCTGTTTAATCAGATGAAGAGAGAGTTCCCTTTTCTTGAGGATTTCCTTAACTGGAAGCAGCTCTTCCTGTAGGATCGTTTCTTGTTTTGGAAACTCAATAACTGGAGCACTGTCGAATACAGGTAGAGAAAATAACGTCCCAGCAGTATAGCTTGCCAAAGTAACAGGACGGCTGCGCTTTCTATTGAATGTCTCCGGTGGACGAAGTAGTTGCGTACAATCCCATCCGGAGCTATCCGCCTGTAGGTAAAAAGTTAGCCGCCGATTGATATCCTCAAGGGTCTGTCCATTTATTGGATCTACAGACCAGTAGCAGTGAACATGACTCTCAAATGAAGTCTGAACTATTGCTGTAGGTTCTGGCAGTCCAGGGAATTCGATGTATCTATCTCCGTCGAACTCTACCCAAACTACTTGAGCCGTTTTGAAATTAGCTTTGACAGCGTGAGGACCACTATACAATACAGGACTAATATACACATCACTTTCAGAATCGTGTGCATTCGTCCTGATCCAGTCCTTTATTAATTGTTCGTCCTTGGGATATTCGAAGTAACGTTGTTCCCAACTGTCAGGTCTCTTGATTGGAGAGTAGACGAAGCCATCAAGACCTGAAAACACCATTTGAATGTAAGTGTCGAGTTCGTTTTCCATTTCCTTCCAGAGAATAGAAGTGCCTCCGGTAGAACATGACGGGCTGCGGGCACAGATAGGGTAAATGTTCTACCGGAGGCGATCTATAACAGTTAGAACGGCATGTTGTAGAATGACTGAGCAGAAGCTACAGACATTTTTGTCTTTGTCGTCCCATCGTTGGCTGTGTAGCTCTCATGAACAAGTGAAGCCATCACTTTTTCACCGATGAATTCGTTGGCATCTGAAAGATCCATTTCAGAGTCCAGCTCTTTACCAGTTAGGGCATCGAAGAAGATCTTTGCAGCCCACGGATTCTCGAAACTCACCCACAAATTATGGTAGATTTTAAAATTCTCCATACCTTCTTCCGGTTCTACAAACTGGAAAATAAGGGAGATATTGAAACCCTTAGAGCGTGATTCCTCATTTTTAGCTGGTTTAACTTGATAATCGGACACTACGAGAGGATAGTTGCCCTCATCGGGAAGCTTCAAAACTTTAGCCTGGCCAAAGTTGATTGTAAATTGATTATCCGACATCGTATTTACTCCTCCAATATCTTTCTGCATCCTGTTGTTTTTTACATTCTTTACAAGAACGTAATCCGTTTTTAATGTGGCCTCTTAAACATTTATCAACTGGAATTTTCTTCCATGAATTTAATAGTCCCCTTATTTGAGATTGTCTCCTTTCTCCCATTAAGGGATAAACTGTCATAGCTAGCTGTGCTACTTCTAATCTACTAGTAGTAGTCCACACCCATAGTGGTTTATTTGTACCCCTATATGGACCATAAACAGATCCAAAATTAGTTACCTTAGAGGCTCTTCTAATTACATCTTCATCTGTCATTTGAATTGTTATACGTAACCTAGGATATTCTCTATCTTCAATGCAACTAATTGAAAAACTGCCCTCACCTTCAAGCAATCCTGCTAGCCAATAAAGTTCTTTAAGATCCAAAGAGTTCCTTCCATTCAGGGTTCTCAATAAATGTTTGTTGAAGGTTTAACCTATTTTTAGCTTCTATGATTTTCGTTCTATTTACATATAGCTTGCGTGTAGCTCCTTTTAATTGAGATGGTTCGATTTGAAAGTATCCAACGACATTAACCAATCTAGTGACTGCTTGTTGAAGTCTAGGTGTAACGTCGGGAACAATTCCTGTAATTGTTCCTGAGTCATTGTCACGAAATACTCTCTCGTGTCCGATAATGACAACATTGATTGGTTGTTCTTGTAAGAATCCGAAAAGATCTGTGAATACTTGAGTCGCGTACTTATAGTCAGCCTCGTACAAGGTATACTTGTCCCGTTTGGAAGCAATACTGTCCATATGTCGTCGTAAGTAATAATCCAAACTGGTAGTAATACTGTCGATGATGATCGTTTCGACATCAGGATCTTTAACTGCTTCAACAACGTCTTTACGGAGTTCTTCAACGTCTTTAGGTGTTTTGACTGGTATATTTTCGTACTCGGGCCAATGGCGTAAGGTTTCCGTCGATGATTCAAAGTCAAACCAACACGGTTTGGGTGAATCTGCACAGAACTTAGTCTTTCCAGCCCCGGCCTGTCCGTAGATTAATGCTTTAACGAAAACTGTTCTATCTTTAACTGGTTCAGTACCTTTAATCATCCAAAAAAACTATCTTTGTTTTACCGTTATGACCATGAACGTGATAAACGCTCTCAATACCTCTATCGTAGTGAACTACAGATGAAGGCCATTCGGACGTCCAATGTAGACAAACTACACCGTCAGAAAATTCAACTCCCTCAGCAATTATTCCGGTTCCTGATATTCCTGTAACATCTTCTACTCGCTCAAGAACAAATCTACGTATTTTATTCATTCTGATTCTTTTTCACGCTCTTCCTCATCTTCATTTTCTTCATCAGGTGTTTTTGGTGTCTCTTCTGTGCTCATCTCACCTCCTCCAAACTTAGGAAAACTTCTCCAACCTGACCATTTGACAATCCCATTTACTATAAAACATTCATACGTGTAAATGGTTTGGTCACCACTTTGTATAATTTGTTGACGTATAAAACCATCCCCGCTACCAACACGGACTTGCATAGTTCTACCGTCTGAAAGATAAGCTACAAAAGATCTAATAGGCAGAGTCTTCTGAGGAGTTGTCGTCGGTAAACTTGGCATGTTTACGGATAGCATTCCGATCTACCACGGTGAATTGCTGTTCCAGTATCAAGCTGGAATCAATACCCTTACGGTCAAACACACATGGGGTCAAAAATGGACACCAATTACATTGTCTGCCGTAGTGGGGGATCGGCTCAGACGATATCATCTGGTCTACCAACTGTAAAGTTTGCCTCAGATAAGTAGACAATTCCTTCTCAGTATAAATAACTGTTGGAAAGGCGAATGCGTCTTCGAAAGATGGTGCCTTGCGAACGTAATCCTTGACGTTCAAGAAACTAATCTCAGCCATTGGTACTTCGCGGCTTGTTTTCCAAGTAGCCGCAGAGTAATACATCAATTGATTGGAATTGTTAGCTTCTGCCTTTGTCCATGCTTTCTGACCAGTCTTATGATCACGAATACGTAGACGGCCCTGAGCATCTCGATAAATTAGATCAATGAAGCCGAAGAGTTGGAAATTGCGACCGGCTGGAGTTGTTATCGGAACGTCAATCTCGTGCTCGACACCTAACACAGTAATTCCCTTGTCAATCAATGGACTCTGTTCAGTAATGAATCGAGTCATAGTCTTCGTGATTGAAGCATAGATGGGAAGTACAGAGATATTAGAAGCGACATTGATATCGTTCTGAATACGAGATATAATTGTACGCAGCACAAGTTCAGAGCCAGGGGTCATTCCCTCGTCTCTAATCAATTTATAATATGCATGCATTAGCTCATGACAATAGTTACCTTTATCAAAGGCAACTCTTGGCACAGGCTTAGATTGTAAATTCTTTCTATAGACGTAGTCGTATTTCTTAGGACAATCTTGAAAACAAGTAATCCTACTAGGACTGACTCGCAACACCGTTGATCGAGTGATAGGTTGGCTTAATGAGACTTCCATCTTCAATACCTTCAATTACATCTTCAAGTGTATACCCGGCCTTACGTTGAGACTCAAGGTATTCGATTAAAAATACAAGTTGATCGTCAGTGAATGACGTATCACTTGATGTCATTCTAATGCCTCCTTAACTATACGTAGTTTATCATCCCGGTAAACGATATGCGTTACTTCTGGAGTTTCTTGAAGTGCCAGCATGCACCGTTTACAAGGTCGTGAAGGAAGCGGCTCATTCTTAATATTGAGTTTCGATATGTAGAATGTGATATCTGAGATATCAGCACTATACATATCTAGGGCGGTATATTCCGGATGGAACCCACTTTCCTTATCGTATGTTGATGTTCTGAAACTGCAAAAAGTTCCACAAACTATTTGAAGTTTGGGAACTGTTTGTACTACCAGAACTGCTGTTTTGACACTGTAACGCTTATTATTTAAAGCAACTGCATCCGCTAGTTTGAAAATCTCCAATTCTGTTTTTAGTAAATCTCTATATTCATTTGTTTCTATAATCATAAATTAATGATCAATCCAATCAATAATGGCAAGCCTAGAAAATAAATAGTCCACCTCATAGAATGAAGTGACTCTAGCCCCTGAGTCAAGGGAATCCTTTTATACAAACCCAGCATAGCTGTGGTCGGATTATAGCTGCGCGTCAGGGAAGAAATGGAAAAAGACCCTTTCGGCGCTATGGCGTTCTATATTTTTTGAGAAGAGGAGCAGTTTAACAACTTGCTCAGGTTGCCGCCCGAAGTCTCTTTTAAAGAGAGTTACTCAGAATCTTCCGACTCCTCTTCTGATGGCTCAGTAGAGATTTCCTCTTCCTCTTCCGTCTCCCTCTTGGCATTGATTTCATGACCCTTGATATTGACGGTGAACTCATCATCTGGGTTCGTGGTATCAATACCAGCTTCCTTCAACGCTTTGGTGAATTCCGAAACCTTCTCGAAGCCAAGCTTGTTTGAAACTCCCTTGTTGGAATCATCATCTCCCTCCATGCCAATTCCATCAACTGCCCAAGTGAAGAAAGAAAGAGCACGAGGACCACGCTTACCAAAAGCACCACGGCGAATACGAGGCTTAGGCCAATTAGGATCAGGCTCATTCTCCTGGTCTCCCTTTGCGTCACCGAATGTATACGCCATATCAATAATAGCATTCACCTGCTTGGAAAGTTCTGACCGACGCTCTTGAAGAACCTTCTTCTCTTCATCTGAAATCGTCTCGACTTCAGTCTTTGGCAAAGTAGCAACCTGCTGCTCAATCCACTTATCAAGAGTCTCCTTGAAAGTAGTTGTGAGTTGACGCATCATGCCGTAGAAAACTCCGGCCCGAACGTCATCAGGCATATTGTTCATCTGCTCTGCCAGTGAATCAACAGCCGGCTTCCATTCACTCTCGCTCTTTGTCACCAAATCATTGGTGAACTTCCTCTTGCCAGATGTGTCGGCAGATGCATCGAGAACTTCGTCAATACTGTTGACTTCAATCATCAACTTTTTATACCAGGAACGCACCTGTGAATCATTCACCGGGTCTTCTGTCAAATCAATACTTGTCACTGTTTTTCCTATCTTTCCGTGATTATGTTTTGGAAACTGCGTGATGCGGGTCGGGTGACCCGTCTCTCTTATACAGGAAGGACGCTATGCTTGTCAAGGGGTCTGGCCTAGATTTCTGCTATCCCTAGGACCGATAGTTGGACGCTATCCTGTCTAGCATAATATGTTCACCATACATTTTTTGTTTGTTGTGCTACACCCTTTTCAGTTTTACTATCTGCCTTTTTATGGCAAGGTTGACACCTCCAATTTAGATATTCTATCTCGTTGTTCTCATAATCTTTTGATTCATGATCTGCTTGAAGCTGGTAATCAAGAACACGGCCTTCCGTAGGCCATAATTCCTCAAACCAGACTGGGGCATCCTTTGGAGGCTCCATACTAGTTACTCCACAGTCTACACACTGGTATGGAACATAAGCATGGTATAATGCTCTTCTGGCCTTTCTACGTCCTGTACTTCTCCAGTCGATTATCTTGCTTTCATCCTTCGTCATTGATTTTTTCCAACTCCTTAGCCACTAACGCTGCAACTTGGTGTGCTGTTACGAGTGAAGCACCAAAGAATCTGCATGAATCAAATACGTATTGAACTACTTCTTCAGTAGTCGGCTTAGTCATGGCAACTCATTGACAAATAAGGCTCTATCAAATTCATTCATTTCCGCAAGATCCATACCGATGCTTATACAACGCTCACAGTCATCTCTGTATGCTTGCAATATACATAACAGAAGATTGCTATCAGAAATATTCAGATCGTCCAGAACTATGTGAAGATGACCTCCTACCCTACCATGATCTGATTTATAGAGACGATCTATCTTACT
>Ga0081455_10001553_pt1 | contig 28234 bp, 28 predicted proteins | sample TabmetS3T2R1_FD_70207 | JGI IMG/M metagenome (GOLD analysis project Ga0081455, IMG submission 70207) | Tabebuia heterophylla rhizosphere microbial communities from the University of Puerto Rico - S3T2R1 | ecosystem: Host-associated > Plants > Roots > Rhizosphere ... | reverse complement strand
GCTCGTGACCGCCACTGCACTGCTCGCCGTCGCCGTGTCCTCGCCGGCACGCGCCGACACCGTGACCGACTGGAACGCGATCGCGACGACAGCGATTGTTACGACGGCGGCGCAATCGCCGCAGGCCTCCACGCTGAGCTTCGCAATGGTGCAGGGCGCCGTCTACGACGCCGTCAACGCAATCGATGGAGGCCACCGCCCGTACCTCGTCGCACCAAGGGCGAGAAGGAGCGACTCGAAGGATGCGGCAGCGGCGACGGCCGCGTTCCGCGTGCTCGCGGCGCTGTTCCCGTCCCAGCTACCCACGCTGCAGCCGCTGTACGACGCCTCGCTGGCCGCGGTCCCCGACGGACCGCGCAAGGATGGCGGAGTCGCCGCGGGCGGCGCCGCGGCGGCCGCGATGCTCGCGGCACGCGCGAACGACGGTCGCGACGCACCGTTCAGCGTCCCGATCGGCTTCGAGCCGGGCCAATGGCGACCGACGCCGCCCACGTTCGCCCTGGATCCCGCGCCCTGGGTCGCGAACGTACGGCCATTCCTGGTGCCCACCGTGGCGATGATCCGCTCGGGTCCCCCGAACCCGCTCACCAGTGCCGCCTACGCGCGGGACTTCAACGAGGTCAAGGACGTCGGCTCACTTGCGAGCACGACTCGAACTGCCGATCAGACCGAGGCTGCGATCTTCTGGCAGGACCACGGGCTCGCGCTCTGGAACCGCGTCTTCCAGGCACTCTCATCAAGTCACGGGCTCGACATCGCCGACAGCGCCCGCTTGTTGGCCGTCGCGAACCTGGCTTCGGCCGACGCTGCGATCGGCTGCTGGTACAGCAAGTACCACTGGAAGTTCTGGCGGCCGATCACCGCGGTCCGCGAGGCCGCCGGCGACGGCAACCCGGCGACAGAGGCCGACCCGTCGTGGACGCCGCTCTTCGACCCGGCTACCGCGCAGTTCGGCCCACCGCTCGTGACGCCAGGCTTCCCCGACCATCCGTCCGGGCACGGCTGCATCAGCGGCGCGATCGTCGACGCCCTGCAACGTTTCTTCGGCACCGACCGGATCGCGTTCAGCGCCACCAGCAACCGCACTCGCACCACCAGAACCTTCGACCGGTTCTCCCAGGCGCTCGAGGAGATCATCGACGCGCGCGTGTGGGCCGGCATCCACTTCCGGACGGCGGACGTGGATGGCGCCGTGCTCGGCAAGAAGGTCGCCCACTGGCTGGCCAAGCACTACTTCCAGCCCCTGCGCTGAACCAGACGCCGCATGTGAGGGGCCGCGCCCGGCGTCCCCTCACTGCGCGTGCCAGCTCACAGCGCTTGAGCCAACGCGACGAACGCGCGTGCTGCGGGTGAGAGATTGTCCTCACGCCATGCGAGAGCGATGCGTCGCTCCAGGCGCGGCCGCGTGATCGGTACGGCTGCGACGTCGCTGGATTGGAGGGCGGCCGACTCGCGGATGAGCGCGATACCCACGCGCTGGGCGGCGAGGGCGACGAGCAGATCCATATCGCTGGACTCGGCGGTGATCTGGGGGGAGAACCCGGCGGCGCGTGCTGCGTCATCCAGCATGGTCCGCTGGCCGCTGCCCTCGGGCATCGTGACCCATGGTTGATCGCGCAGCTGCGAGAGCACGACCGAGTTCCGCGCGGCGAGAGGGTGATCTCGGTGGACGATGACGGCCACCGGCTCGATCGCGATTACCCGCGCTTGCAGGCCGCTCGGGGTTTCCTCCCGGCGGCCGAGGCCGATGAGCGTCACATCAAGCTCGCCGTCCCGCAGCGCCTGCACGAGGGGCGCCGTGTGGGCCTCGCGGACGCTGAGCTGGACGCCGGGGTGATCCGCGCGGAAGCGGCCGAGGAGCCGAGCGAGGGCCACGGGAGGGGTTTGCACGCTGCCAAGCGCCAGCCGACCGGTCGTCAAGCCCCGCAGCGACGCGAGTGCGTCTCGCGCTCGATCTGCACCGGCAAGCATTGCGCGGGCATGCGGTAACAGCACTCGGCCGGCCTCGGTCAGACGCGCCCCGCTTGCGGTGCGCTCAAACAGCTTCTCTCCCAACTCGCGCTCCAGCCGCAAGATCTGCTGGCTTATCGCCGGCTGCGCGACGAGCTCCCGGTCAGCCGCACGAGTGAAATTGCCCTCCTGAGCGACCGCAAGGAAATACGCGAGATGCCGGAGCTCCATAAGCTGAAGATCTTACGTTGAGACGCATAAGGTCTTGGAGTTATGACGAAGAGCCCGGTAGCGTCGATGACATGCTGATGTCCGGTTCCGTCCCATCCGTCGACGAGGTTGCTGAACGGGTGTGCGACGCTGCGGGCGATGACGCAGCGGCCCGCCTCCCCGCGGCGATCGCTCTTGCACGCGAGCTGACCAAGATCGGCGACGCGCTCGTGGAGCGGTTCGTCGTCGAGGCACGAGTGGACGGACTCTCGTGGACACGGATCGCGGAGCTCGTCGGGACGAGCGAACGGGCGGCGCAGACGCGCTACGCCGCATTGAGCGTGCTCGCGGGCGCATGGCCGGGTGAGCTCGCGGATCGGTTCGCCGGCCCGTGACGAGGCGGCACCCTCCACCTTCAGCATGGGAAGCGATGACGGGGGCTTAACCCTCGGGATCGACGACGGGAGCTGGCTCATGAGCGCGGCGCAGAGGGCGCTCGCGCAGCGCCAGCGCAATCACGACACCCGCCACCGCAATCGGAATCCCCATGAGGAACACGCTGTGCATCGCGGCGGCGAGTGCTTCGCGCGTGTTCTCGAGCAGGTCGCCCGGGATTCGGGCTCCTCCCTGCAGGAGGCGGTCGGGATCGACCCGTGACGCTTGCGAGCCCAGGCGGTCGGTCAGTTCGCTCGTCAGCCGGTTCGTGAGCAGAGCACCCAACGCCGCGACGGTCAGCGTGCCTCCCATCGACCGGAAGAACTGCAAGGTTGAGGTGGTGACACCGATCTCGGCGGGGTTCACGGCGTTCTGGGCGGCGAGGACGTAGATCTGCACCATCAGTCCCATGCCGGCACCGATGACGACCAACGGCAGGACCACGGCCGCGCGCGACGAGTGAGCGCCCACGAGCGCAAGCAGGACGAAGCCCAACAGGACCAACAGGCTGCCGGTGATCGGGAAGCCGCGGTAACGGCCCGTGCGGGCGACGAGCTGACCAGACGTGATGCTCGCGGCGACCCACGCCAGCGACAGCGGCATGAGGATGATTCCGGAGTTCGTGGCCGATCCGCCCAGCACGCCCTGAACAAAGACCGGGACATAGATGGTCACCCCGAAGAGGACCGCGCCGAGGACGACACTTGCAAGGCTCGAGACGGCGACGTCGCGCACACGAAACAGATCAAGTGAGAGCAGAGGCTCGCTGACACGGCGCTCGATCGCGACGAACAACCCGATGAGGGCCAGCCCCGCGATCCCCGTGACGATCACCGCGGCCGAGCCCCACGGATACGTCGTGCCGCCCCAGACACATGCGAGCAGGATCCCGGTGACGCCGATGCTGAGCACAGCCGCGCCGAGATAGTCGATCTTGTGCTGACGCACCTGTGTTTGCGGTCGCATGGTTCGCGCCACGACCACGAACGCGAACAGGCCGACCGGCAGGTTGATGAAGAAGATCCAGCGCCATGACGCGGTGTCGGTCAGCGTGCCGCCCAGCAGTGGACCGGCAACCGACGCGACCGCCCAAACGGCACCGATGAACCCTTGATAGCGCCCGCGCTCACGCGGGGGAAAGAGATCGGCGATTGCCGCCTGCGACAGCGGGATGAGGCCGCCCGCGCCCAGACCCTGCAATGCGCGAAACACGATGAGCTCGTTCATCGACGACGCGACGCCACAGAGCGTCGAGCCGACGAGGAAGATGGTGATCGCCACCAGAAACATGCGCCGGCGGCCATAGATGTCGGAGAGCTTGCCGTAGATCGGGATGGCGACCGTCGACGAGACGAGGTACGCGGTGACCACCCACGAGAGGTGCTCAAAGCCGCGCAGGTCGCCGACGATGCGGGGGAGCGCCGTCGCGACGATGGTCTGGTCGAGGGCCGCCAGCAGCGTCGCGAGCATGATGCCGCTGAAGGCGATCAGCAGGCTGCGACGAGATGTCGTGGTAGTCGCTTGACCCTCCGTACGTCTATTGTATACAGTCGCCAGTAATGGAACTCACGCCGTACGCCGGTTCCCCGTATAGCTACTTCGACACGCCCACGGCCGCCCCGCTCGGGATCGTCGAGCTGATGCCAGGAGCCCGCAATCTCATGGAGTACGCCGGCGTGAAGTCCGGCGAACGCGTGCTCATCCTGACAGAGCACACAGTGGATCCGGTCGTGCTCCAGGCGCTGACCGCTGCGGCCGCCTACCGAGACGCCGATGTCCACGTGCTGTCGGTCGCTCCGTACAGCCCTGGCGGTTGGGACCGCGAGAACCCCGGGACGGACTCCATTCCCGAAGCTGCTCACGGACGCGCCGACGTGGTCATCGCATGCACGTGGTGGGCCGAGGTGCACTGCGCACCGCTCTTCTTCTCGCAGGTTGCCCAGAAGGGCGCGCGATTCGTGTCGCTGCACATGGCTGCGACCGCAGCCTGTCTGGGCACCGGGGCGCGGCTTCCGCCCGAGGTCTACTACGCCATCATGAAGCGCGCCGCAGAGATCATGGGAAGCGGCGCCGACATCCACCTCGCCACCAGGGCGGGAACCGACCTCACGTTCAAGGGCGTCACACTCACCCCCGATGACGGCCCGCTGGTGCCCGGTGGCTGGCGGCCCTTCCCTTACGGCGGCGTGAACTTCTACCCGGAGAGCTGCGATGGCGTCTTCGTCGTGGAGGACTCGACGGCCACCGGTGTCCCCGAGGAGCGCTGCGCCGTCACGATGAAGGACAACATCGTGGTGGACATCGATGGCGGGATCGCTGCGGAGCAACTGCGGCGTTTCGGCCCGAAGGGCTACTACATGCGCCACGCCCTGCTGGGCGTCAACCCGAAGGTGCGCATTGCCGGCGCGTCGCAGTTCGAACGCGAGAAACACGCGGGGGCCTTCTATCTCGGGATCGACGGACTCAACGACGACGGCGTTGCGGACCCCTCCCACCCCGGCTACGCCCACTGCGACTGCCAGTTCGACCGCCCGACCGTGACCGTCGGCGACACGGTGCTTTCGCGGGAAGGTCGCCTGACCATCCTCGAGGAGCCCGAAATCCGTGAGGTGGCCGCGCGCTTCGGTCCGCCGGAGATCGTGCTCGACGACAACCCCCAGATGATCCTGCCGCGCCGGTACACGGGCGGCGCGAATGCCACCGCCTGACCCAAGCCGCCAAGGAGGACCGACTCGATGCCCAAGGACCTGAGAACCTTCATCGCCCAGGTTGAGGAGGCCTTCCCGGGCACCTACCTCAGGACCAACCGCGAGGTTGATCCGAACCTCGAACTCACCGGGGTGCTGCGCAAGTTCCAGGACCAGAACCAGTTCCCGATGGTGCTCTTCGAGGACGTCAAGGGCTGCGACGTCCCGGTCCTCGGCAACGCGCTCGGCAGCCGCGACCGGCTGGCGCTGCTCTTCGACACCGACAGCAAGGGGCTGGCCAAGGCCTACGAGGCGCGGCAGGGAACGATGGTGCCGCCCGAGATCGTCGAGACGGGCCCCGTGAAGGAGGTCGTGCAGACCGGCGACGACATCGACGTCACGAGGATCGCGAACATCGTGCACTGCGGCGACGACGCGGGCGAGTACATCTCGTCTGGCGTGACCGTGGCCAAGGACCCGGACAACGGCGCCTACAACGCCGGCATCTACCGCATCCAGGTCAAGGGGCCGCGCGAGCTACGACTTGATCCGGGCGTGTACTCGCACATCTGGCACATGCACCACAAGCATGAGCAGCGCGACGAGCCGCTCGAGGTCGCCATCGTCATCGGCCACTACCCGAGCATGTACATGGCCTCGCAGTACCGCGGGCCGCTCGAGCACGACGAGATCGAGGTTGCGGGTGGCCTCGCCGGCGAGCCCGTGCGCATGTGCCCGGCAGAGACGCTTGACCTGCTGGTGCCCGCCGACGCCGAGATCATCATCGAGGGCAAGATGCTCCCTCACGTCCGCAAGGAAGAGGGGCCATTCGGCGAGTTCAGCTGGTACCTCGGCCCGGGCCACGATGCGCACGTGGTCGAGGTAACCGCGATCACGCGCCGCTCGGATGCGATCTACCAGGACGTCTTCAACGCGCACCCCGAACACAATCTGATCGGCATGGTCGGCCGCGAGGCCAACATGCTGGCCAAGGTCCGCGCCGTGGTGCCGTCGGTGCAGGCCGTCTGCATGCCGTTCTCCGCCTGCTGTCGCTTCGCGACCTACATCTCGATCAGCAAGGAGTACGACGGCCAGGGTCGCAACGCGGCGCTCACCGCGCTGGGTGCCGACCCGTTCGTCAAGCTCGCGGTCATCGTCGACGACGACATCGACCCGTACAACGAGACGCAGGTCATGTGGGCGGTCGCGACTCGCGTGCGCGCGGACAAGGACGTGATGATCATCCCCGAGGCGTACACGTGCGAACTCGACCCCACGGCGTACTCGATCGAGGACGACACGAAGAACGGGGCGCTCAACGCCAAGTGGATCATCGATGCCACCAAGCCGGTCGCGCTGCCCTTCCAGACGCTTGCGGATGTGCCCGAAGAGGTCTGGCGCAACGTCGATCTCAACGAGTTCTTCCCCAGCGGCGTGGACGCGAGCACCGAGCGCTCGAGCGACGTGCAGCCCGAGCCGGTCGGTGCGTAGCGCGAGGCGATGACCGGGCGGCAAGTCAGGAGCGCCGCGCGCGCGGGTACATGGCGCGAAACGACGCGCGGCGCCGCGCCCGGTCATCTCCAGTGCAACGTCGTCATCCTGCCCGAGCGCGAAGCCGAGGCGTTCGGGCAATGGTGCGAGCGCAATCCCTCCGTCGCGCCGGTGCTCGCCCGCAGCCAGCCGGGTGATCCACGCCTGCCCGCGCTGGGCGACATCGATCTGCGCTACGACCTGCCGGCTTATCGGCTGTTCGAGCACGGCGTCGCGACCGCCCACCTGTTCGACCTGAGCGCGCGCTGGACGGATGACCTCGTCGGCTTTGCGTTCGGATGCTCGTTCTCGCTCGAGGATGCGCTGCGGCGCGAGGGCGTCGAGCTGGCCTACGAGCAGCGGGGCTTCGGCGGGGCGATCTACGGCACGAGACTCCCCACCATCGGCCATGCGGGGTTCGAGGCTCCGCTGATCGTCTCGATGCGGCCCATCGTGGATGGCTCGGCGCAGACGGCGCTTGCGGTCAGCAAGCGCTATCCACACCTCCACGGCGAGCCGGTTCACGTCGGCGATCCCACCGAGATCGGCGTCGATCTCGCGCGGCCGCTCGAGACGCTCGGCGAGGTGTCGGTGGCGGATGGAGAGGTCCCCGTGTTCTGGGCGTGCGGCGTGACCACCCAATCGGCTATCGAGCACGCCCGGCCACCCATCGCATACACCCACGTGTCGTCGCGGATGCTCGTCTGCGATCTCATGCTCGACGATCTGGTGGCCGCGGCGGCGTGAGCGAGGACATCCGGTCCCGCAAGGCCGAGCACCTTGAGCTGGCCATGGAGGGGCCGGTCGAGGCACCATCCGGTCCCGGGTGGGCCGAGGTCGAGCTCGTCCACGAGGCGCTGCCGGAGGTCGATCTCGACGGCACCGACCTGAGGACCGACCTCCTCGGGCATGCGCTGCAGGCACCGCTGGTGATAGCCGGTATGACCGGCGGGCACGCCGGCGCGATGGAACTGAATGGTGTACTCGGCCGTGCGGCACAGCGGCACGGGCTCGCCATCGGCGTCGGCAGTCAGCGAGCTGCGCTGCTGGATCCGTCGCTCGAGCCGACCTACGCGGTTGTGCGGCAGGAGGCGCCGGACGCCTTCGTGATCTCGAACATCGGCGCAGCGCAGCTGATTGCGCAGGGCGATCGGCCGGCGCTGACGCTCGACGACGTGCGCCACATCGTCGGCATGGTCCAAGCCGACGCGCTCGCCGTGCATCTGAACTTCCTCGAGGAATCGGTGCAGCCCGAAGGCGACCGCGCGGCGCGCGGATGCGCCGAGGCCATCGCGCAGCTCGCCGAAGGACTCGACGTACCGGTGATCGCCAAGGAGACGGGCGCGGGCATGTCCTGCGCGACCGCCACCCGCTTGTCCGCGTGTGGGGTGAAGGCCGTTGACGTCGGCGGCGCCGGGGGCACCAGCTTCGCGATCATCGAGCGTCTGCGCGCCGAGCGCCAGGGGGACAAGCGCGGCATCGCGCTGGGAGCCACCTTCGGGGACTGGGGGATACCGACCGCCGTTGCGGTCGCCGACTGCGCGCGCTCAGGCCTGCCGGTCATCGCGACGGGCGGGATTCGCACCGGGCTCGATGCGGGCAAGGCGCTGAGCCTGGGAGCCGTCGCGGTCGGAGTCGGGCGTCCGTTCCTGATGGTTGCCTTGGGCGGCGACTCTGTCCTTGACGCGTGGGTCGACCGGTTCGTGCTGGAGCTGCGCACGGTGCTGCAGCTCACCGGCTGCACACGGCCCGATCAGCTGCGCGACCGGCCGGTCATCGTTCGCGGCCGCGCGCGTACGTGGATGGACGACCTCGGCTGTCGCCCGGCGCGATGAGCCGGCCGCTGGAGCCACGTCTCCCGCCTGACGTGCGAGCGCTGCTCGACGCCGATCTGTCTTCGACGGTAGGGATCGCCCTGCTGCTGCTGACGATCTCTCCGGAGGGCTGGCCGCACCAGGCGATGATCAGCTGCGGCGAAATCGCGGCGCTCAGCGACGAGTACATCGCTCTCGCGCTCTGGCCGTCGAGTACCGCAGCGCGCGCGTTGGCGGACGGCGGGCGGGCGACGCTCACCCTCGTGCTGCCACCGACCGGCTACGCGCTGCGCCTCGACGTCGAGCCGGCCGGCGAGCTGGAGACACCGCTGGCCGGGCGCCTGGCTCGGTTCTCTGCGGCCGTGACCGGTGCCACGGCCGACGAGGCGCCATACGCGACCCTCGAGAGCGGCGTGCGCTACTCGCTGAAGGATCCCGGGCAGGTTGTTGCCCGCTGGCGAGAGGTACGCGAGGCTCTCCGCGCATGAGCATCCCTCAGCGCGTGATCGTGGCAATCAGCGGCGCAAGCGGGCCGCACTACGGGGTCCGGATCGTCGAAGTTCTGCGCGAGCACACCGACGTCGAGGTCCATCTCATCGTCAGCCGCGGCGCGAGGGCGACCATCGCCTATGAGATGCAGCGCGACCCAGACGAGATCGCAGCCCTCGCGCACGTCGTCTACGACGAGTCGGACCTGGCCGCAACCCTCGCGTCGGGCACCTTCGTCACGGCCGGCATGGTCGTCGCGCCCTGCAGTGTCAAGACCCTGAGCGGCATCGCGACGAGCTTCAACGACAACCTGATCGTTCGCGCCGCCGACGTCTGTCTCAAAGAGCGTCGGCCACTGGTGCTGCTCGTTCGTGAGACGCCGTTGCACGCCGGGCACCTGCGACTCATGCAGCAGGCGACCGAGGCCGGCGCCGTCGTGCTCCCCCCGGTGCCGGGCTTTTACCAACTGCCGCAGACCATCCAGGACCTCGTAGATCATGCCGTCGTCAAGGCGCTGGATCAGTTGGGGATCCACCTCGATCTCATCGAACGGTGGGGCGGAATCAAGGCGCCATAGGTAAGTGTTGACACCCGCGATGTTCGTGGGATATGGTCATCTGTATACAGTAGACGGGGCTTGAGGAGGCACCGTCGCCGGGCAACGGAGGAGTGGGGATGCACAGCAGTCACAAGATGGCTGGGACGGCGGGCCTCTTGGTAATGGCTCTGGCGCTGGGCGCGTGCGGCGGACAGTCAGACAACGCCAGCACCGCGGCAGCGGGCGCCAGCACCTCGTCGAGCACCACGGCCAGTGCCAAGGACCAGCTGCCCGCGGTCATCAAGATCGGGGCGACCAGCGAGAAGACCGGCCCGGTGCCGATCCTCGGCAACGAGGCCAAGGGGTACCAGGCGGCCGAGAAGTACATCAACGCCAACGGCGGCATCAACGGCCACCAGATCAAGATCACGATCAACGACAACGCGGGCAACCCGGGCAAGGCCGTGAGCGATGTGCGCAACTACGCGCAGCAGGGCTACAAGATCGTTCTCGGTGGTGCCTTCGGCCCCGATTGCGCGGCGGAGGCCCCGATTTCCGCGAAGTCCGACCTGATCGTGTTCTGTGGCTCGACGGACAACTTGCCGCAGCCCGACGACCACATGTTCGGCGTCGGCCTGGGTTACACGCCCACGATCAAGGCCGCGGCGGACATGATCATCAAGGACTCCAAGAAGCCCGCGGTGTTCGCCGACAAGGACAAGTCGGGCGACGACTCCGCGCGCGAAGCGCCGGCGGCGCTGAAGGCGGTGGGCGCGGACCCGATCCTGATCCGCACGCAGCCCACGGATGCCTCGTTCAAGGCGGCCATCCAGAAGGCGATCTCCCAGGGCGCCGATGGCCTCTGGTTCACCGAGTGCACCCCGGCTGCGATCAGCGCGGTCGGCGATGCGAAGAACCTCGGCTTCAAGAAGCAGATCTACCTCGAGAACTGCCTCGCGTCGTTTGGCGTTGCGCAGGCGCTCAAGGGCCTCGCCGGGACCAAGAACCAGATCATGGTGCAGTCCCCTGACCTCCTCCTCGGCGGAGCCACGCGGGAGGGCCTGCAGGAGGCGATCGACACCTACAAGTCGGCGATCCCCGGTCCGCCGGACGTGGTCACCAGCTCGGGTTGGGACGCGGTGTTTCTCGTGAAGAAGCTCCTCGAGCAGACCAAGACGCTCGACGTCGCCACCAACGTCAAGGCGCTCGAGAACAACTTCCCGTTCACCGGCGTGTGGCATGGCGGAACCTTCACGGCCGAGGATCACCGCGGGGCCACGGCTGACGGCTATGCGACGCCGTCGGCGTTCACGAACAAGGGGACCATTGTCCGCGTCGACCAGTGATGTCTGATGGCGTCGGCCAAACCCTGAAGCCGGCTGCCGAAGCAGCAGTGACCGGCGACGCCGTCCCTGGCCCTCGGGCCGGGGCGGCGTCGCCGCGTCGTACGTTCCCGGTCGCGGGACTGGTCAGGACCGCCGTCGTCGCGGTCTTCATCTACGTCACCTACTACCAGTCCACCGACTTCATCAACGTCCTCGGTCTCGCGGCGATCTGGGGGATCGCGACCGTGGGCCTGGGGCTCGTGCTGGGTGCGGCGGGGCAGATCTCGCTCTGCCAAGCCTCGTTCGTGCTGATCGGCGCCTACATGTATGGCACCGTGGCCACCGAGTGGTCGGGTCCGACGCTCGTTGGGCTTGGCGCCAGCATGGTGGGTGGTGCGCTCGTCGCGCTCCTGGTCTCACCGGTCCTGCGCGCGCGCGGCTACTACCTCGCCATTGCCACCATGGCCGTGGCCCTCCTCATAGATCGAATCGCGGTCACAGCCAGCTGGGTGCCCGGAGGCAATACCGGCATCATCGGCGTGCCGACGCTCAAGGTCTTCGGCTACTCCATCGACGACGAGAACAGCTACCTGCTTGTCGCCGTCATCCTGCTGGCGCTCAGCATCCTGGTCCTCCACCTGCGCTACGGACGCGGCCGCAAGCGGCGCGAGATCCAGGCGCTGCACCATGACGAGGATCTGCTCGCGGGCTTTGGCGGGCACTCGTCGAGGCTCAAGCGCGAGGTGTTCGTCGTCGGCGGGCTGCTCGCGGGGCTTGCGGGCGGCTTGTATGCCGGCAACTTCGGCTACGTCAGCAACCAGGGCTTCGGCCTGAACGAATCCTTCGCTCTGGCGCTTGCCGTGTTCATCGGTGGCGAGGGCCGGCTGCTTGGCGCCGCACTCGGCGCACTCATCTACCAGGCGAGCTTCACCGTCCTGGGCAACAACCTTGTGGATTACCGCTTTGCCCTCCTGGGGGCAATCGTGGTTCTCACCGTCCACTTCTTCCCGCGCGGTCTCATGCCATCGCTCGAAGACTTCAGGGGGTGGGTGCCGGATTGGCGCCGCAGGTCTCGCGATCAGGCGGCCGACCGTGGGCACCACGAGCTGGACGCCGTCGAGCCGACGGCATTGCGTGTGCGCGGCATCACCAAGCGCTTCGGGGCCCTCACGGCCGTCAACGACGTGTCGCTCGAGGTCCGTTCCGGCAGCCTCACTGCGCTCATCGGCCCCAATGGGGCCGGTAAGACGACGCTGCTCGACATGATCGCCGGCGAGCAGTTCGTCACCGCGGGGCGCGTCTACCTCGACGGTCGCGACGTCACCGACCGCGACCGTGCCTTTCGAGCCCGGGGCGGCATCTCGCGCACCTACCAGCGCATCCGGCTGGTCTCGAGCCTGACGGTCCTGGACAACGTGCTCGTGGGCGTCGATCACGCCGCCCGCGGCGAGCTGCACGTCAGCGAAGCCGAGCGACGCCGGCGCGCCGAGGCGGCGCTGCTCGACGTCGGCATGGGCGACCGCCACGACGCTGATGTGGGCGCCCTCACCTTCGGACAGCGACGCCTCGTCGAGATGGCGCGCGCCATCGCCAGCCGCCCGCGGCTGGTGCTGCTCGACGAGCCGTCCTCCGGGCTCAACGACGGTGAGATCGAGGGCTTTGCCAACGTGATCCGTCGCCTGCACAGCACGGGCTGCACCGTGCTGCTCGTCGAGCACAACCTGCCCTTCGTCCGTTCGCTCGCCGAGGACATCATCGCGCTCGACCGCGGCGCCCTACTGGCGCATGGCGGGACCGAGGAGGTCTTCGCGAACGCCGACTTCCAGCGTTCCTACGTCGGGGAGGCGGCTCCGGCGTGAGCCTCGCGATCACGGGCATCCACGCCGGGTACGGCGATCTGGAGGTTCTGCGCGACGTGTCGTTCTCCGTCGAACGGGGCCAGCTGCTGGTGCTTGCGGGTCCCAACGGCGCGGGCAAGACAACGCTGCTCAAGACGCTCATGGGCACCATCAGGGCGTACAGCGGCAGCGCCAAGCTCGACGGTGAGGAGCTGCTCGGCCTGCCGATCTACCGGCGCACCGCGCTCGGGCTGGGTCTGGTGCCGGAGGGCCGCGGCCTGTTCCCGTCGCTGACGGTGTGGGAGAACCTGCGCGTGGCGGCGAAGGCTGCGCGGCTGCGCGGCAGCCTGGCCGACGAAGGCATCCAGCGCGCCGCGGAGGCGTTCCCGGTGATCCGAGAGCGCTTCAAGCAGAAGGTGCAGTCCCTCTCCGGCGGCGAGCAGCAAATGGTCGCCATCGGCCGGGCGCTGTTGACCAACCCGCAGGTTGTGCTGCTCGACGAGCCGTCGATGGGCCTTGCACCCGTCGTGTGGCGACAGGTGCTTGACACGTGTCGGCAGCTGGCCGACGACGGGCGCGTCGTGGTGGTCGTCGAGCAGCGCGTGCTCGAGGCGCTCGACGCAGCCGATCGCTGCGTGGTCCTCCAGCAGGGTCGCGTGGTGCGCGACGGCTCGGCCGAAGCGGGCTCCGTGGACCTGCCCGAGCTTGCCAACAGCTACTTCGCCACGGAGGCGTCGGCATGATCGGCTTTCTTCAGACCAGCGAGGGCGTCGTCACCGCCGCCGCGATCTACCTGCTCGTCGGGCTGGGCTGGAACCTCGTCTACAACACGTGCGGGTACCTGAACCTCGCCATCGGCCAGTTCTACATCCTGGGCGCGGTGTTCGCGTGGAAGATCGAGACGTCCTGGGGCATCCACTCGCCGTTCTTGGTCATCCTCCTGGCGTGCACCGGCGCGGGGATCCTCGGGTTCCTCTCCGAACGCGTGCTGTTGCGTCGCCTGCAGGGCCACGCGCTCAACGCGCTGATCGTGACCATCGGGATCAACCTGATGTTGCTCCAGCTCGCGAAATCGCTCAGTCCGGCGACCGTGATCCGACCCGACACGTTCATCGCCGGCGGCATCGCGCCGGGCGGCGTCCACATCGCCTATCAGGAGCTGATCGTCTGGGGGACGGCGCTCGCGGTCACCGTCGGTCTGTTCGCGTTCTTCGGCCGAACCGACCTCGGGCGAACCATGCGAGCGTGCACCGACAACCGTCCGGCCGCCCTCGCGCTCGGCATCAAGGTCCCGACGCTCGCCACCATTGCCTTCACCGCGAGCGCAGTTCTCGCGGCGCTCGCGGCGCTTGTCGTGTCACCGACGCAGGGCAGCGCGTACAACAGCGGTGACTTGATCGCCATCAAGGCGTTCATGGCGGTATCCATCGTCGGGCTGGGCCGTAACGGCGGCGCTGTCTTCGGCGCCTTCCTCGTGGCGGCTGCCGAGGGCTTCGTCGCGCGCTACTGGAACCCGGACTACGCCGACATCGTGGTGCTGATCGGCTTCCTGATCGTGCTCTACATGTACGCAGTTCGCAGTACCGGGGGCCGATTCATTCCCGCGTGGATCCGCGAGCTGATCCGAAGGCCCGAACCACAGGGGGCGTGATGGGCGAGCTTGTGTTCGCGTCCGCGACGGATCTCGTCGCATGGCTGCAGCGTGGCGAGCTTTCGAGCGCTGAGTTGCTCGAGGCGCTGCTCGAGCGCATCGACCAGGTCAACGGGCCCGTGAACGCCATGGTCACCATCGACGCCGACGCGGCGCGTGAGCGTGCGCGAGCGGCCGACGACGAGCGAGCGCGCGGGGAGGCTGGGGGAGCCCTGCACGGCCTTCCGATCACGATCAAGGACTGCTTCGAGACGGCGGGCATCCGCACCACGGCCGGCGCGCCGTTCCTCGCTGACTACGTTCCCCAACGCGACGCTGACGCGGTGGGGCGCCTGCGTGGGGCGGGCGCCAACGTGTTCGCCAAGACCAATCTCCCGTTCCTCACCGCGGATGGCCAGGCCTACAACGACGTCGCGGGGCAGACCAATAATCCCTGGGACCTGTCGCGAACGCCGGGCGGCTCGTCCGGCGGGGCCGCCGCCGCGCTGGCCGCGGGGATGACGCCGCTTGACCTGGGCAGCGACATCGCAGGGTCGATTCGGATCCCGGCCTCGTTCTGCGGCGTCTACGGGCTCAAGCCGTCGTACGGTCTCATCCCGTTGCGCGGCCACATTCCCGGCATGCCCGGCACGCTGGCGCCCGCGGACATCAACGCGCTGGGACCGCTCGCGCGCTCAGTCGACGATCTCGAGCTCGCGCTCGACGTGTTGGCAGGCCCGAGCGACGGCGACGCCGTGGCGTGGAGGCTCGAGCTTCCGCCGGCGCGCGGCGACCGACTCGAGGGCTACCGCGTGCGCGTGTGGCTCGACGACGAGGCGTGTCCCGTCGACCGTGAGACGGTCGCGACGCTACGACGCGCGGTCGACATCCTCAGCGACGCGGGTGTACGCGTCGAGGAGGCACCGCCCCCGGTGCCGCTGGCCGACAGCATCAGGCTCCACCGCATGATGCTCAAGGGGGTCGCGTGTAGCGGGCTCGACGACGAGCAGTTCGCAGCGCTGCAGGCCTTCGCGGCGTCGGCGGACCCTGACGACCATGGCGTCCATGCCGACCACGCGCGCTGGCTGACGATGACCAAGCGCGACTGGAACCTCGCAAACGAGGAGCGCGCGAAGGCACGCGCCGCTTGGGCGGAGTTCTTCACCGACTACGACGGCTTCCTGTCTCCGACCATCCTGTGTCCGGCGATCCACCACGACCACACTCCACTGCTGGAGGACCGTGTCATCTCGGTCAACGGCGAGGAGCGCCCCTATTGGGACCAGGTGTGTTGGATCGCGCCGGCGACGGCCGCGTACCTTCCTGCGGTCTCGATGCCGGGGGGATCGACTGCGAGCGGGCTCCCGGTGGGACTGCAGATCACCGGGCCGTATCTGGAGGACCGCACCGTCCTCGACCTCGCTCGGCGCCTTGACGTCGTGCTCGGCGGGTTCGTGGCGCCAGCCGACCCCGCGATCGCCCAGGTCCCCCAGGAGGCTTGATGTCTACCCAGTCAGCCGAGTCCACCGGCACGGCGCCGGGTCGCGAGCGGCTCGCCGGGCGGCGCATCCTCGTCGTCGGTGCCGGCACCCGCAAGGTCGACGGGATGGAGCACGCCGTCGGCAACGGTCGCGCGATCGCCATGCTCGCCGCGCGCGAAGGCGCTGCGGTGGCCTGCGCCGATCTGGTGGAAGACAGCGCCAGGGCCACCGTCGACGCCATCAATGGCGAGGGCGGTCGGGCGCACGTCCTGGTGGCCGACGTCGGCGACCCCGCCGAATGCGAACGGCTCGTGGCGGACAGCACCGAGCTGCTCGCCGGGCTCGACGGTGTCGTCTTCAACGTCGGCATCCTCAGCCCCTTCGGGCTCGGCGGCACCGCGCCGGAGGACTGGGATCGCCTCTTTGCGGTCAACGTGCGAGCGCACGGTCTGATCGCAGCTGCTGCGTTGCCGGTCCTTGCCGATGGCTCATCCATGGTGTTCATGAGCTCGATGTCCGCGTTCATGCCCGGCATCGGCATGCCGGCGTACGACGCCACCAAGGCAGCGGTGGCCGCATTGATGCGGCACACGGCGATGGAGGGCGGCCCGAGGGGCATCCGCGCGAACGCGGTCCTGCCCGGCGTGGTCGACACCCCGTTGGGCGCCGCGACGCCGCGCCCGGACGGCCCGCCGCGTGAGCGGCTCAAGATCCCGCTCGGACGTCGCGGCAGCGCCTGGGACGTCGCGTACGCCACCATCTTCCTGATGTCGGGTGAGGCCGACTACATCACCGGTCAGGAGATCGTGGTCGACGGCGGCATCACCACGCTGCTGCTCGGCGGATGAAGCCGGCAAGGTTCGACTACCACGCCCCCGAGCGGCTCGACGAGGTCCTCGAGCTGCTCGCCGACGACGAACACGACGTGCGCGTCATCGCGGGCGGCCAGTCGCTCGTGCCGATGATGAACTTCCGCCTCGCGGTGCCCGAGGTCCTCGTGGACCTCCGGCGGGTCGAGGGTCTGCATCAGGTCGAGATCGATGCCGGCGGGGCACTCGAGGTCGGCGCCGCGGTCACGCAGGCGCGGGTACTGCGCGACGCACGAATCAAGGACGGCTGGCCGCTGCTGCACGAGGGGATCTCGCACATCGGACACCCGCAGATCCGCAGCCGCGGGACGGTCTGCGGCTGCCTCGCCCATCACGACCCCCACGGTGAGCTCCCCGCCCTGGCCGTCGCGCTCGATGCGGAACTCGTCGTGGCCGGCCCGCACGGTCGACGGACGATCCCTGCCGAGGACTTCTTCGCCTCGTACTACGAGGTTGCGCTCGAGCCCGGCGAGCTGCTGGTCGCGGCGCGGTTTCCCGCGCTGGCGCCTCACACCGGCTGGGGGTTCGCCGAGATCACCCGACGCCGCGGCGACTTCGCGCTGGTGGGTGTGGCGTGCATCCTGCCCCCGGGCGGCGAACCGCGGCTCGCGTTCTTCGGCGTCGGCGACACGCCGGTGCTCGTCACGGACCCCACGGCCATCAGCGAGTCGGTGGCGCCGCTTGACGACCTGCATGCGTCCGCGCAGTACCGCCGTGAGGCGGCGGTGACGTTGGGGGAGATGGTCGTGGCGCAGGCAAGGGAGCGCAGCGGTGCCTGAGGTGCGAGTCACAGTCAACGGCGAGCAGTACAGCGCGGAGGTCGAGCCGCGACTGCTGCTCAGCGACTTCCTGCGCCATCGCATCTCGCTGACGGGGACGCACGTGGGCTGCGAGCACGGCATCTGCGGCGCCTGCACGGTGCTGTTGAACGGTGAGCCCGTGCGCTCATGCCTGATGTTCGCGGCGCAGGCAGACGGCGCGAACCTGCAGACGATCGAAGGGCTGGCGGGCACGGAGGGCAAGCTGCACCCGGTGCAGCAGGCGTTCCACGAGGCCCATGGCATGCAGTGCGGGTTCTGCACGCCCGGGTTCGTCATGTCCGTGGTCGCGCTCCTGGAGAGCAATCCCGAAGCCAGCGACGAGGAGCTGATGGACGCTCTGAGCGGCAACCTGTGCCGCTGCACCGGCTACGCCAACATCGTCGAGGCCGCAAAGCTGGCGCGGGCGGGGATGCGGTGATCGGGAAGGCGATCCGCCGCGTCGAGGATGACCGCCTTCTGCGCGGACAGGGGCGGTACCTCGACGACATCCACCCGGAGGGCGCGGTCGAGGTGGCGCTGTTCCGAAGCCCGCACGCTCACGCCCGCATCGCAAGCATCGACACCAGCGCGGTGCTGGATCTGCCCGGGGTGGTCGCGGTTGTCGACGGTCGCGACACCGAGCCCGAGCTGGAGCCGATGGTCTTCGACATCGCCAAGATCATCCCGCCACCCGTGCAGGAGTCGGTCGACCCGCAGGTGAGGGTGCACCCGATGCCGGTGTTGCCAACCGACCGCGTCACGTACATGGGACAGCCGGTGGTCGCCGTCGTAGCCACGGACCGCTACGTCGCCGAGGATGCGCTGGAGCTGATCGACATCGAGTTCGAGACGCTGCCCGCTGTGGTCGACGCGCGCGCGGCGCTCGAACCGGACGCCCCACTGCTCGAGCCGGAGTGGGGCGACAACCTTGCGATGTCCTTCGCGTTCGCGCGCGGCGACGTGGAGGGCGCGTTTGCCGCAGCCGATGTCGTGATCGAGGAGGAGTTCTTCAGTCACCGCCAGCACGCCTCACCCATCGAAACGCGCGGCGTGCTCGCGTCGGTGGATCCCCAGGACGGCTCGCTGTCGGTGTGGTCCTCCACGCAGACGCCGCATCTGCTGCGCGACTTCCTCGCCCGCTGGTTGCGGATGAGCCCACACGCAATCCGCGTGCGGGCTCCCGACGTCGGCGGGTCGTTCGGGGTCAAGCATTCCTGCTATCCCGAGGATCTCCTCGTCCCATGGCTCGCGCGGCGACTGGGGCGGCCGGTCAAGTGGGTGGAGGATCGCGCGGAGCATCTCCAGGCTGCGACCCATGGGCGCGACCACGTCCATCGCATCGCGCTTGCCGCGGACTCCGACGGCCGGATCCTTGCGGTACGCGACGACGCGCTGATGAACACCGGCGCGTTCAACCTGCTCGGCCTCGTCGTCCCCTACAACAGCTTCACCCACCTGCTGGGCCCGTACGACGTCGGCGCCTTTCAGTTCTCCATGCGAGTGGCGGTCACCAACACGGGAGTGATGGCCCCGCTGCGCGGCGCCGGCCGCCCCGAGGCGGTCTTCGCGATGGAGCGTGCCGTCGACCGGCTCGCCAGACACCTCGGGCGCGACCCCTCGGATGTGCGCGAGCGCAACCTGATCCGGCCCGGCCAGATGCCTTACGACTGCGGACTGATCTATCGGGACGGCACGCCCCAGGTCTATGACTCGGGCGACTACCCGGCGCTGTTGCGGCGCGCGCGCGAGCTGGTGGAGCGCGAGCGCTTCGAGCAGGACGCGCGCCGGGTCGGCGTCGGCTACGCGATCTACACCGAGGGCACAGGCGTCGGTCCTTTCGAGACCGCCAATGTGCGCATCGAGCCCACGGGGCGGGTCACGGTCGCCACGGGCGCAAGTTCCCAAGGTCAAGGGCACCGCACGACGCTTGCCCAGATCGCGGCCGAGACGCTTGGCGTGCCGTTCGAGAGCGTCGACGTCATCGGCGGTGACACGGCGGCCGTGAGCCAGGGCTTCGGGACGCTCGCCAGCCGCACCGCGGTCGTCGCGGGCAACGCGGTGGCGGAGGCTGCCACGGCGGTCAGGAGCCAGGCGCTCGAGGTAGCGGCTGGGCTGCTCGGCGCTGCCAGTTACGAGCTGGAGCTGGAGGATGGCGTCATCCGGGTGCGCAACCGCGCCGGCGCCTCGATGTCTCTTGCCGAGGTGGCGGGCTTCCTGACCCCCTTCAACCCGGGCCGGCCGCGCGGCATGGCGGCTGAGATCGAGGCCGGGTCGGTCTTCCGCCCGGGTCCCGTGACCTGGGCGGCCGGCGTTCACGCCGCGGTCGTCGCCGTCAACGAGGCGACCGGCGAGGTCGAGCTCTTGCGGTTCGTGGTCGCCCACGACTGCGGTCGTGTCGTCAACCCCGCCATCGCCGACGGGCAGATCATGGGCGGCGTGGTCCAGGGCATTGGTGCCGCGCTGTACGAGGAGCTCGTCTACAACGAACACGGGCAGCTGGTCACCGGCAGTTTCCTGGACTACGGCTTGCCGACCGCCAACGAGGCGCCCGAGTTCGTGCTGGCGCACGTCGACGCTCCCTCGCCGCTCAATCCGCTTGGCATCAAGGGCCTCGGCGAGGGCGGCGCCATCGGTCCGCCGGCCGCGATCGCCAACGCGGTCGAAGATGCTCTGTCGCATCTGGACGTCGTCGTCAGACGTTGTCCGCTCGGACCCTCTCGCGTGCGCGACCTCATCCGTGACGCAGTCACCACGCGGCAACTGAATACAGTAGACTGATGCCCGTGAGGATCCACGTCGACCGCGATCTCTGCGACCTCCACGGCCAGTGCGTCCTGACGGCGCCCGAGCTGTTTCGTTTCGACGACAACGACGAGCTTCAGTACAACGAGGACGAAGTGCCCGAGGCGCTTGCGGCCAAGGCGCGGTCCGCCGCGTCGGTATGCCCGACCAGCGCCATCGAGCTGCGGGAATGAGCACCCCCCGCCGCATCCTCGTTGTCGGCGCGTCGCTCGCGGGCCTGCGCGCTGCCGAGGCTCTGCGCAGCGAGGGCTTCGACGGTGAGCTGACCGTGCTGGGCGCTGAGCCACATATGCCCTATGACCGGCCGCCGCTGTCCAAAGACGTGCTGACCGGCAGCATGGCCCGCGCCGACATCGACTTCCGCATTCCGGACGACCTGAACGCGGAATGGCTTCTTGGCGACGCGGCCGCAGGCCTCGACGTGGAACGTCGGGTCGTCACCTCGGCTTCTGGCCGCCGGCTGGGCTTCGATGGGCTCGTGATCGCGACGGGCAGCGCGCCGCGGCGCCTGCCGCTGCTCGAGCCGGGGAGCCTCGAGGGGATCGTCGAGTTGCGCACGGTCGAGGACTCGCTTGCGCTGCGGGCCACGTTGGAGCGCAAGCCGCGCGTCGTGCTCGTGGGCTGCGGTTTCATCGGCGTCGAGGTTGCCTCCTCCGCACGGGAACTCGGCTGCGAGGTCGACATCGTGAGCCTCGACCCGCCGCTGATCGTGGCCGGCAAGCTGTTCAGCGACGTCTGCTCGGAGATGCTGCTCGACCATGGTGTGCGCATGCACATCGGCCGTCACGTGACCGAGGTGCACGGCGACGGCAGGGTGGAAGCGGTGGCGCTCGACGATGGCGTTCGGCTGGAGGCGGACGTGGTCGTCGCCGCCGTCGGCGCCTTCCCCGTCACCGACTGGCTCGAGGGCTCCGGCGTTCCACTCGACAACGGGGTTGTCTGCGACGCGTCCTGCGCGGTGCACGGCGTTCCCGGGGTTGTCGCCGCCGGTGACGTGGCGCGATGGACGAACCCGCTGTTCGGCGAAGCGCCGATGCGCATCGAGCACTGGACCAACGCCGCTGAGCAGGCGGGTGCCGCGGCGCGCACACTGCTGCACGGCAGCGGCCAGCACACGGCCTTCTCATCCGTTCCCAGCTTCTGGTCGGACCACCTCGGCACCAGGCTGCAGTCAGTGGGCCTGCCGCTCCTTGCCGATCGCCTCGAGGTCGTCGACGGCTCGGTGCAGGAGCGCCGGTTCGTGGCGGTTGGATACCGCGGTGAGGAGATCGTTGGCGCGACCACCTACGGCATGGTCCGCGGCCTGCTGCGCTACCGGGTGCAACTCGGCCAACGCGAGCCGGTTGCCAGCTAGGCGAGCTTGAAACCGGTTCCGATTTGGATTGACGACAGTATACACTGTGCCGATGTCGTCAAGCCGCCTCGAGCTGTCGTCGGAGTTCGGCTCGGTCGCCCTGGAGATTGACACGCGCGCCAACGGCCCGCGCCTGCGCATCGAAAACCAGCACAACCGCCGCGTGATCTATCTGGATCCACTCGAGGTGGCCAGCCTGACCTGGCTCACCCACGAGCGGCTCGGACCGTTCCTGGATCCGAGCCAGACCGGCTGGAGCAGCAACGACGAAGGAGCCTGAGATGTCCCAACTGGCGCCCGCAGACCTGATCACCGACGACTGGCGGCTGCACGGCAGCATCTACACGTCGCGCGAGATCTTCGCCATCGAGCAGCAGCAGCTGTTCCACGACAACTGGCTTTACGTCGGACACGAGAGCGAGGTGCGTGAGCCTGGCGACTACAAGACCACCTTCGCAGGCGTGCAGCCGGTGATCGTCGCCCGCGGCGCCGATGATGGCGAGATCCGGGTGCTCCTCAATCGCTGTCGTCACCGCGGCTCGGCGGTCTGTCACGACGACGCCGGCAACGCCAACTACTTCCGATGCCCGTACCACGGTTGGACCTACCGCAACAGCGGCGAACTGCGCGGCATCACCTACGACGACGCCTACCCCGACCTCGACCGCTCCAGGTTGGGGCTCGTGCGACTCCCGCGCGTAGAAAGCTACGCGGGCTTCATCTTCGCCAGCTTCGCGCCGGACGGAGCGTCGCTTGAGGACTACCTCGGCAACGCTCGCAAGTACCTGGACATCGTCGCGCGACAAGGCCCAGACGGAATCCGCCTCTCGGCCGGCGCCCACAAGCTCCAGTACAACAACAACTGGAAGCTGCAGATCGAGAACACCATCGACAACTACCACTTCGGCTTCGTGCACCGGAGCTTCCTGGACGTGCTGGCCGATCGGCTCGGACAAGCTCCGCCGATCATGCAGAACGTCATGAACAACCCGGAGTGGCGGACGATCGACCTCGGAAACGGCCACTCGGTGCACGAGTTCGGTGATCCCGAGACCGGCAACAACCAAGGCCAGCTCGGGGACCTGCCGTTCAACCTGATCGTGTTCCCGAACCTGTGCTTCGTCGGCGCCCAGCTGCGCCACGTTCTCCCCAAGAAGGCCGCCCGCACCGAGGTGCGCCTGTACCCGATCATGCACGAGGGCGAGCCCGACGACGCCAACGCGGCGATCCTGAGAGTCCACGAGGGCTTCTATGGCCCCGCGGGCATGGGCGGCGCCGACGACATCGAGGTCGCGTTCGACCGCGTCGGCGACGGCATGCAGGCCATCGAGGAGGACTGGCTGATCATGAGCCGGGGCATGCACCGCGAGCAGCCCGGAGACAACGGCACGCTGATCGGTCACGCGGCCGACGAGCTGCCCCAGCGTGCGTTCTACCGTCGCTGGCGCGAGCAGATGGGGCAGGCAGCGTGACTCCGGCGGACTTCCTGTACCACGAGGCGGCGCTGCTCGACCAGCGGCGCTTCGACGAGTGGCTCGAGCTGTACGCCGACGACGCGCTGTACTGGGTGCCCCAGGGGGAGGATCCCGATCCGGCGCGGGACGTGTCGATTGCGTACGACGACCGGCGCCGCCTGCACGAGCGCGTGGTGCGGCTGACCTCCGGCTTTGCCTATTCGCAGGATCCGCCCTCGCGCACCTGCCATGTCATCGGCAATGTCCGTCAAACCGGCGAAAGCGACGGCGCGTTGGAGATCGCCTCAGCGCAGATCGTGGCCGAGGTGCGACGCAACACCCAGAATCTCTTCGCCGGACAGGTCGAGCACCGGCTCGTGCCCGATGGCGAGAGCTTTCGCATTCGTCGCAAGGTCGTGAGGCTCGTCAACAGCGACGTGCCGCTGGGCAACGTCACCTTCCTCATCTGACGTGCAGGGCGCGAGCATCCTCGTCGTCGGTGGCGGTTCGGGAATCGGGCTGGCTGCTGCGCGTCTCGCCGCCGAGCAGGGAGCCCGGGTCACGGTGGCTGACGTCGATCTGACCGCGGCCGCCGACGCGCAGACGGCGGGCGCGGACTTCATTGCATGCGATGCGCGCGACGCAGGCGATGCCGCCGGAGCGGTCGCCGCCGTCGTGGAGCGTTATGGGCGGCTCGACGGTCTCCTGACGACAGTCGGTGGCGCGCACGTCGGGACGCTGGAGGAGCTTGATCCGGCCGGCTGGGACGCAGAGATCACGTTCAATCTCACCGCGACGTATGCGGTCTGCCGCGCGGCTGTTCCCATACTCCGCGAGCAGGGCGGCGGCGCAATCGTCACCACGAGCAGCGGCTACGCCGTGTTGCCCGGAGCCGACCGTCCGGGGTATGTCGCGGCCAAGGCGGGGGTGATCGCGTTCACGCGATCGTTGGCTGCCACGCTCGCGCCCCACAAGGCACGCGCCAACTGCATCGCGCCGGGGCCGACCGACACCCCGCGGTTCCGGGCGATGAACGGGGGCGATGAGGGTGTCGAACGCGTGCGCGCGCAGATGCCGATGGGGGAGATTCCGACACCGGAGGACTGCGCCAACGTCGCGCTGTTCCTGCTCTCGGACAAGGCGCGCCAGGTGACGGGCCAGGTCATCCATGTCAACGGAGGGTTGTTGATGCCATGAGCGATGCGCGCATCGGATTCGAGGTGAAGACCGGGACGTATTGGGAGCTGCTCGGCGAGCGCGCCGATGGACCGCCGCTGCTGTTCATCCATGGCGGCGGTGGCACTGGCGCCTGTTGGCGTGCGACCCCCGACGGACGCCGCGGCTGGGCCGACCTGCTCGCGGAGCGCGGGTATGAGTGCTGGTTGACCGATTGGCCGGGCACTGGGCGCTCCGGCAACCGCAACGGCTTGGAGATCACCTACGGAGACGTGGTCGAGGGCTACCGCCGCCTGCTGGCCGATGTCATCGCTCGCCCGGTGGTGGTCATCTGCCACTCGATGGGCGGCGCCGTTACCTGGCAGCTCGTCCAGCACGAGTCCGCACTGGTCGCCGGCGTCGTTTCTGTGGCCGGCGCCTACCCCGCCAACGTCGTCGCCCGCTCGGACGTTGTCAGTGACGACGGCAACGTCGCGGTCATCGACTTCGCGGATACGGGCGTGCGCATGACGGTCGACCGCCGGGTGATGAACCTGTATGGGGACGGCTACATCTACCAGCAGGGCATCGCCACGAGCACGCGTTTCCCGATGGACCGCGTCGAGGAGCTGCGCGCGGGACTGGTCGGCTTGCCGCCGAACATGCTGCTGCAGCGTCTTGGAGTCCTCGAGGGCATGCCCGTGGTCGACCAGCCGGCCGGCTTCGAGGGAAAGCGCATCAGGCTCATCGCCGGCGGCGAGGATCCGGCCCACACCCGGGCAATCGAGGACCGGACCGTGGAGCTTCTGCGCGGATGGGGCGCCGACGCTGACCTGATCTGGCTGCCCGACCTGGGTATTGCGGGCAACGCTCACTTCCTGATGTTCGAGAACAACAGCGACGAGATCCTCGACATCGTCGGCGAGCAGATTTCCGTCGTGACGGCCGTTGACCACCAAGGAGCTGACGATGGCCCTCGTGTGCCCAATTGACCTCGAAGAGTTCGAGGCATCCGTCGCCGATCCGATGGCGGCCACGTTCTTTCCGCCCGCGGCTTACACGTCCGAGCAGTTCCATCGGTTTGAGCTCGAGGCGATCTGGCTCAAGGAGTGGGTCTGCGTGGGGCGCCTGGAGGAGATCCCCGATCCCGGCGACTACTTCGCGCTCACCATCGCTGACGAGCCCCTGCTCATCGTTCGCTCATCCGAGGATGAAGTTGTCGCGATGTCCGCCGTGTGCCGCCACCGCGGCATGCTCGTTGCCGAGGGCAAGGGCAAGTGCGGCCGCGCGTTCGTCTGCCCGTACCACCACTGGGCCTACGACCGTCGCGGCAGGCTCATCGCCGCGACCGAGATGGACGACATCGGTACCTTCGACCGCTCTCAGATCCGCCTGCCCAGGATCCAGTGCCAGGTGTGGAACGGCTTCCTCTGGATCAACTTCGACGACGAGGCTCAGCCGATTGCCGACCGCCTCTCATCCCTGGACGACCTGCTCGCGCCCTACAACATCGGTGAGCTGCGCGGCGAGTTCCTCAAGGACCCCGAGTACCACATGTACTCGGACTTCGAATGGAACTGGAAGGTCTACATGGACGGGCAGAACGAGTGCTACCACTGCGACAAGCTCCACGGCTCGACGCCCTGCATGCTCGGCATCGATTTCAAGACGACCGCCATCCGGGTCGCCGATTCAGAGGCCGGGATCTTCGACTACCACATGCGTGGCCGCGAGATCGACGTGACGCTCAACCACGTCGGCCGGACGATCTTCCCGCCCATCGAAGGCCTCACCGAGGAACACCGCTGGGTCACCCACTCCGTGGTGATTGCCCCGGGGCTGTTCATGCAGCTGCTGCCCGACAGCGTCATCGCGGTGAGCTGGGCGCCGACCGGCCCCACGTCCGTGCGCACCAAGCGCCACCGCTTGTATCCGCAGTCAACGCTCGAGCGTGGCGACTTCGTCGAGCGCCATCGCGAAGAGTCAAAGGCCGTTCGGGAGTTCGTCGAGCAAGACCTGTACGCGTTCGAGCGGGTGCAGAAGGGTCTTCAGTCGCGCTTCGCGCCGCGTGGGCCGATCTCGGCGCGGGAGCAGGTCATGGTCGGCTTCAACCGCTGGCTGGTCGACCGTTACCGGGCGGCCGACGCAGCCGCGCGCGGCGCCGAGAGCGCGTCCGTCCCGGCATAGCGCTCAGTCGCTCGGAACGAGCTCGAGCGTCCCGCAGCATCGCGAACAGCGCAGGCCCTGGTCGAGCAACTCTGCCGCGCGGCTGGAGAACATGCGGTTCCCGCATGCGCTACAGCGAAGCTCGCGGTCTTCGATGTGCGTGTAGGGATGACAGGAGGGGCTGCTCAGCTCGGTGAGGACCGGAGTGACGACTGGGGACCTCATCGAGCTCGCGGCCCTCTCTCAAGCGGGGGCTCGTGTAGCGGAGAACGGCTTGAGCCGGCACAGCTCGCCCAGATCGGTTCCAGCGCCCCTGTTTGCCGTCAGCAGCGCGCCCGCAAGCGCCAGATCCTGCACGATGGTGCCGACTGACTTGAACGTCAATACGTCACGAGTGCCATTTCTCGATGGCAGGTGGCCGTTCTGCAGCCAGGCACCCATCGAGATCATTTGGTCGTGCGCGAGAGCGTTGTGCTCGAGCGCGTCGATGATGTCGCCGGATTCGAGCTCGACGGATGGGACGTGATCGACAAGCAGCGCCGCGGTGCGGGCAAGCGTTGGCCGGTCGAGCTCGCGCAGACTCGGGCGCGTCGAGCCGATCGAGAGCACGACAGCTCCTTCGCGCAAATCCGCCCCGTCAAGCACTGGCTCCGTGGTCTTGGTGGCCAGGAGCACCGTGTCGGCCGCTTGACAGGCCTCGCGCGCGCTTGAGACCGGCACCACGTCCACCGGCAGCTCCGCGCTCATGCGCTGGGCGAATGCACGGCGGCGTTCCTCGGAGGGCGAGTAGACCGCCACCCGGGAAAGCGGCCAGATCCGGCACATCACGCGCAGATGACCGACCGCCTCAAACCCGGATCCGATCATCGCCAGTTCAGTCTGGGGCTCGGGCTGCAGCATGGTCGCCGCCAGCGCAGTCGTGCCGGCGGTGCGGAGTCTCGTCACCTCTTCGGCATCGAACATCGCCAGCAGCTCGCCGTCGGACTGTGCGTAGAGCAGCAGGAGGTAGCGGTTGCCGAGCCCCTCCACCATGGTCATGACCTTCATGCCCATCAGGCCCTGAAACGCGCCGGGCATGACGCGCAGAAAGCCACGGGGGACCTCGACGTCCAGGCGAGGTGGCATCACCGCGGTTCCGTGCGCGTCCGCGTCGGCAGCATGCTGGGCTGCGGCCATCACGACGTCATGCGTCGCCAACTCGATGATGTCGCTAGCGGCCAGGAATCGTGTCATTGGTCCGCATACTGTATCCAGTTGACATGCGAATTGCTAGCCCCCGAACGCCCGACGAACTGACCAGAAGCCTCAGGTGTAGATCGTATACACTTGACCCATGTCCCTCCAGTTTGCTGATCCAGTAGCCGAGTTCGTCACCGGACATGACTTCAAGCTCCTGATCGGCGGGGATCTCGTCGATGCGGCCGACGGGGCGACGCTCGAGACGCGCAACCCGTCGACCAACGAAGTACTCACGTCGGTTCCCTGCGCCGGACCGCAGGACGTGCAACGCGCCTACGAGGCGGCCAAGCAGGCCCAGCCAGCGTGGGAGGCACTAGGCGTCCAGGGCCGCTCGGAAGTCTTCGCGCGCTTTGGTCAGGCGATTGTCGAGCACGGGGATCGCCTCGCCATGCTCGACGCCATTGACGGCGGGATGCCTTTCGGCGAGATGCGCTTTGACATGCAGATCTCGCTCGGGAACATCCGAGA
>Ga0081455_10001552_pt1 | contig 28235 bp, 44 predicted proteins | sample TabmetS3T2R1_FD_70207 | JGI IMG/M metagenome (GOLD analysis project Ga0081455, IMG submission 70207) | Tabebuia heterophylla rhizosphere microbial communities from the University of Puerto Rico - S3T2R1 | ecosystem: Host-associated > Plants > Roots > Rhizosphere ... | reverse complement strand
CTGCGCGGTGGCTTCCGATACTCCGACCGCCTCGCCGGCAGCCTTCAGCGTCATCCCCGCCCGCCGTAGCGCGGCGATGTAGGCGTCGCGCGCTTCGCGGTCGAGGTTGCGCCGGCCGAGTTGGAGCTCGAGCGCGAGCCGCTCGGCCGCTTCGCCCTCGAGGTCGATGGTGATCTCGGGGCAGTCGACGCCGAGCTCGGTGGCGATCCGCTGACGGTTATGGCCGTCGATTATGTGGCCGTGCTTGTCGCGGACCACGGGGCACAACACCCCGTGGTCCACGATGCTCTGCCGCAAGATCGCCAGTTCCTGGTGATCGAGCGGTGGCTGGTTCATACTGCAACCGCCGCCTCGAGCGGTACCTGCTCACCTTCGGCGTACTCGATCCAGTCGATCTGTGCCGGGCGCGGTACCGGTTCCGCCCGAGGCCCACTCTTACGAAAAGTGAGCTGCTTGGGCAGAAGTTGATTGCCTCCCTGCTTGGCAGTCCATGCCTTGACGATCCAGGCGGCGAGCTCGAAGTTCTTCGCCTGGCGCTCCTTCGGCTTGCTGCTGTTCTCGACGATCCGCTCGCGCAGCGTATGCACCGGATCGCCGCGCTCGAGGTATTCGCCGTTTGCGAGTTGGTCGAAGAACTCGTCCGCCATCTCGGGAACTACCGTCGCGAACGCGTAGTGATAGGCAGCGACCATGCCCTTGTTGAGCTTCAGCGGCTGCCAGACGCCGATCGCGACCGGAATGCTGTGCTGCACGTTCGGATGCTGGTCAAGCAGCTCGAGCAGCTGCGGAACAGTCGGCTTGGTCTCCTGCGGGAGGTTGCGCTCGTAGCCGTAGCGGATGCGAAACACCCACTCGAGCGCGCCGGCGAGGGCCGCCGGATAGTCGTAGCGACCGTCCATCGCGAGAAACTGCGAGAGGTTGCGGCCGCGGCCTTGATCGATCACTTTGATCACGCTGGGATTGACGTCGCGGAGAACGAGCGCTCGGATCGGCTGGTCGGCGAGGATGATGGCCTGAAGACGGTGCTGACCATTGACGACGCCGCCATCGGTGTCGAGCCCGATCGCGTCGGTGCTGTCCTCCATCCACTCGCCGCGCTTGATCAGTTCGGCGATCCGCACAACAGTCGGCTGGCTGAGTGTGCGATTGCGATGGTTGAGATCGAGCCACTCACGAGCAATAGCTGGAGTGATCTGCTCGATTGCGCATTGCGCCATTGATGCCTCTCCTTTCGGGCCGTATCAGGCCCATAACGGCTTGGCTTGGTTTGTTGATCACGAGTCGTCCGTCGCGGTGTCTGCTTGGCGACTCCGATCAGTCCGGGACTGTAGCGCATGACGTGCGCAGTGTCAAGCGTATGGTCTACGCTTAGCTGATGGCCGCTCCCGATCTTCTAGGCTTGGCAGAGACCGCCGAGATGCTCGGAGTGGAGCGGCAGCGGATCGGTCGATGGCGCCGTCTCGGAGTTGTTCTTCCTGACCGAACGCGGGTCCCGTTCCCGGAGCCAGTGCTGGTGCTGCGAGCGACACCGCTGTGGCGAGCGCGGGACATCCGCGACCTCGCGCGCCAGCTACACCGAACGTAACTGTCTACTTGTCCCGGCAAAGCCAGCCGGCGATCTCGAGCAGCGCGATCGTGTGCTTGAAAGACATGCTCGTCTTGCCCTTGCGCCACCGCTGGAACTGCTTATCGGCGGCCTGAAGGTTCGTGTAGCCGAGACGTCGCGCGAGCTCCATCTCGCTTCCGGCGGCCGCGAGCGCGGCGTAGAACAGTTCCGAGGCCGTCATCGCCGACACGGTAGGTAGACACGTATGTCCTGACAAGGACACGAGTGTCGTGCGGCCTTGACGGGACAAACGTGTCCTGGCACACTTGTCTAGTGGCGACGATGGTGGACTGGAACGGCAAGCGACTCCTGGAGGCACGCCTGCGCCGCGGCATGACACAGGACGACCTCGCGCGCGCGGTCAGGACAAGCGTCACGAACGTCTCGCGCTGGGAGCGAAGCAAGAACCAGCCGGGCGCGTCACGCGTCCTGATGCTTGCCTTGGCGCTCGACGTCGAGCCGGAGTCGTTCTTCCAGGCTGACGACGAGGACGAGAAGGACGATGCGGACGCGGACAGGCTCAGCATCGACGCGTTCCTCGCGCGACGCATCGACGCGCTGCTCCGGCAGCGACTTGGCGCATAGGAATAGGAAGGGGCGATTGTGACCGCCTGGTGGTACTGGCTCCTGTTCGCCCTCGCCGCCGTGCTGCTCCTCGGCGCGATCGAGTTCGAGCGCCGCGAGCAGCGCCGCCGCCACCGGCGCGAGCGCGAGCGGTGGAACCGGAGGTGGTCGCGGTGAGCATGATCGACCTCACCGTCACCGGCTGGTGCGATCAGATCTACGACCTCCAGCGCGCAGTCGAGGACTACGGCCCCGTCGACGAGATCTCCGCTCCCGAGATGATGACCCTCGTGGCGGCGATCGCGAGCCTCCATGGGCTCGTCGCCGAGAAGATCAACGCGTACGTCGAGACGAAGGGCGGCTGGCGGTGACCGTGGTCGAGGGCGAGAGCGTCGAGCTCGTCCCTGCGCCCGCGCCGGCGCCGCCGCTGACGCTGTTCGGGACCGACGATCCGGACGAGATGCTCGTCGAGATGACCCGGCGCGCGGACATGCTCGCCAAGCTGGTCAAGGCGAAGAACCTCTCCGTCGCGATCCAGGGGCGCCACTACGTGCGCGTGGAGGGCTGGACATGTCTCGGCTCGCTCTGCGGGGTGTTCCCGAGCGTCCCCGCCGGCGGTTTGCAGCAGCTCGAGAACGGCTGGCGCGCGCGCGTCGAGGCGCGCACGCTGACCGGCGCGCTCGTCGGCGCGGCGGAGGCGATCTGCCTGCGCTCCGAGCGCTCGTGGGCGAACCGCGACGACTACGCGCTCTGCTCGATGGCGCAGACCAGGGCGACCTCAAAGGCGCTGCGGCAACCGCTCGGATTCATCATGGCATTGGCCGGGTACGAAGCGACGCCGGCGGAAGAGATGCCTCCTCCGGAGGCAACCGTGGTCGAGGCGGCGCCGTCTGCTCCGCCGCACGGAGCGGCGCCGTCCTCGGCCGACGAGCCGCTCGCCTCCGAGGCGCAGGCGAAGAACGTCTATCGGCTCACGAACAAGATCGACAAGGCCGGGACGGTCTCGAAGGACGCGCTCTTCGAGGCGATCGGGCGCGAGTACGGGACCGAGAATCCCCGCGAGCTGACCAAGGTGCAGGCGAGCGACCTGATCACGCGCCTGAAGGTGAAGGCCGGTGAGGAGTCGTGAGCACGCTCGACGAGCTGCTCGGCCCAGCGCCTGCGGAGATTCGGCCATCCGCCCCCCCCGGCTGGCCGGAGGGGCTGCGCGAGCATCTGTCTGCCTCCAGCCTGCGGATGCTCGCCACCTGCCCCGAGCAGTTCCGCCGTGTCTACCTGAAGGGCGAGCGGCAGCGCCCGGGCGCGGCGCTCGTGTGGGGCAAGGCCGACCACTACGCGCACGAGCAGAACTTCGCCCAGAAGATCGAGAGCCACGCCGACATCGCCGAGGACGACGTCAAGCTCGCGTTCGCTGAGGGATTCGACCGCTCGGTCGACGACGAGGGCGGCGAGGCCGAGGTCGACTGGGGCGGTGACAAGCCGGGCGAGCTGAAGGACCGCGGCGTGAGGCTCGCCGCGACCTACCACACGCTGGTGTCGCCGCGAGTGCAGCCGGTCGCGGTCGAGAAGCCGGTGCGGCTCGAGCTCGCCGGCGTACCGGTGCCCGTGATCGGCTACCTCGACGTCGAGACCGAGGCGCACCTGATCGAGGGGAAGACGACGACGGCGAAGAAGAGCAAGCCGGAGCCGCAGTGGCGCCTGCAGGGGACGCTGTACCAGCTCGCGACCGGGCTGCCGCTCGAGTGGCACGTGAAGACGAAGACCAAGGTGCCCGGGGTGTACACACCCGCAGAGGAGCCCGGCCTGCGCCTCGTCGCCTCGCAGATGCTGCTCGACACCACCGTGGAGCGCGTGCGGCGCCTCGTCGCGGGGATGCTCCACCTCTACGCCACCTACGGGCCCGACGAGCCATGGCCGACCGGCGCCCCCGACTACGGGTGGGCGTGCGACTACTGCGGCTTCCGTCCCGAGTGCGTCTGGTGGCGCGACGAGCCGGTGCAGCTCGGGGTGCTGCCGGCGCCATCCGCGGACGAGCCGGAGTACGTGAAGCTCGAGCGGCTGGTGATGGCCTACGCGGCCGAGCACGGCCTCATCGAGATCGCGCAGGACCGGATCAACGCCAGCTACGCGCTCTCGGACGAGGCCACCCACGTCGCGTGGCTGAAGGATCAGGTGCGGCGGGCGGCCAAGGCATGAGCGAGTTCGAGCGCTTGCTAGCCGAGCCGGAACCGTTCATCGTCGTCTACATGCTGACACCATCACACGCGGTCGACCTGTACATCGGCGACCTTCAACGTAGGAGCCGCTCTCGAAGCGGCCGCACCGCCGAGTCCTACCGGCGGGTGCTGAACAAGTTCGCAGGGATGATCGAAGAGGGCAGCGAGAAGAGGATCGACGTTTCCAAGATCACGCCGGACGACTGCCGGCGCTTCCTCGACCGGTACCTGTATCGGGCGCCGAACTACCAGGCGCTGATCTACAGCTACCTCAACAGCTTCCTGCAGTGGCTGTACCTGCAGGAGCGGATCCGCCGCAACCCGCTCGACCACGTTCCCCGCCCCCGTCGCGTCCCCGCGGCGGATCTCGACGTCGTCACCGTCGACACGGCCGACGTGCCGCTCCTGTTCCAAGCCTGCCGGAGCGACACGGAGCGGCTCGCGATCAGCCTGCTCGCCTACATGGGGCCGCGTCGGCACGCCGCCGCGACACGACGTCGCCGCCACTACAACCGCGACGCGGGCATGCTCGAGTTCGCCGAGAAGGGCGGCAAGACGATTCGCAAGCCGGTCCCCGACGAGCTGCGCGCGCTCATCGACCGTGCGATCGACGACGGCCTGATCGCCGGCCCGGACGACTACATCATCCCGCCGGAGGGGCGGCTGACACGCAAGGGCGAGCGCGACGATCGCTGCCTCTGGCGGATCGTGACCCGGGTCGCCGACCGGGCCGGCGTGCGCTGCACGGTGCACGCGCTGCGGGCGGCGTTCGCGACCTTCTACCTCGAGCGCTACCCGGAGAAGGGGATCGTCTCCCTGCAGACGCTGATGGGGCACGAGTCGATCTCGACGACGCAGGTGTATCTCCGCAAGCTCGACCGGCGCGCGCAGATGGAGCAGGTCCGGGACCTACGCTGGAGTGACATCGGTGTTGTCGAGCCTGCAAATGCGCCTAGGCAGTGCCTGGACGCGGATTTGGCTGATAGCGCGAGAGTCCGCATAGAAGTGTTCGCGGACTCTCCTGGAATGGGGGCGGGAGGATTTGAACCTCCGTACTAGGACTTTCCTTACGTGATGCGGGCTGGCCGCACACCTTCGTATGGGGTCGCCAGTAGACGCGCGGAAACAGGGGGATTCGTGTGAGCAGTGACGGTCTCCCCATCGCCGCGGTTTGCCATCGCTGCGAACGAATCCGTGAGCCGGGACATCCATGGATCGTCGTCGCGGCGTTCGGTGTACGACCCTGGATCTGCGAGTTCTGCACGATCGAGTGCCTGGCCCTGCACTTCGAGGTCCCCGACTACTCCTGGGTGCCGAGGTGACCGACCAGACCGCAGACCTGATCGAGCGGGCCGAATATGCAGGCGAAGCCGCAGGCTGGGGCACGCTGATTCGCGCTCTCGCCGCCGCTCTAGCCGCCGAGAAGGAACGAGCGGACACGGCTGAGCACGGCAGAGACCTCGCGCGTCTGGATACCGAGAACGAACGTCGTCTACTCCGCGTCGCCGGGGCGCAGGTGGTCGCCGAGAAGGAACGAGCGGACGAGAGGGGTGCGGAGAACACAATCCTTCGAGGGCTCGCCGCGAAAACAGAACCGTGCCATTACTGCGGGGCCGAGACGATCATCAAGTGTCCGCGTGGGTTCCCGGGGTGCGCGCTGGCCGACGACATCCTCGTCGCGGAGGAGGAGGCGACGAAACGGTGGGGTGAGCGGATCGCCACCGCCGAGGCGCAGGTGGCCGCGCTGCGGGAGGCGCTATGGCAGATAGCGCACAACGACTGTGATGACGACGCTCCTCCCGACGGCGCATTCGAGGAATGGGCGCGACGTTTCGCTGCCGAGGCGCTCGTAGAACACAAGTCTGCCGGGGGGAGCCGCGAGAGCGGGTCATGTCACGACACCGAAGGTGGTGGCCCGGGACTATCGGTGGTCAGAACGGTGACCCCCGGCAGAACTTTGTCCGACATTCAGTCGTCTGGCGCTGCGTGGGTGACGGAGACGGAACTTGCATGGCTCTGCGAGCAGGTGGCCGCGCTGCGGGAGGCGCTGGAATACATCGCCGGCCATGACGTAGCGGGCTACGACGCTCATATGCGACCCGAAGACGTTGCTCGCGAGGCGCTGGCGCGCAGCGAGGAGACGCCGTGATCAAGCGTCGCCCGACGGAGGAACTCCGGGGTCCGCTCAAAGGCCGAGCGGTCGATGCCAGCGACGGCCTTCTACACATCGAGGGTGCCGAGGGCGTCACGCTCTGCGGCGAGCCTGTCGAGGCGTATCCGCTCCACTGGGACACGACGACGGTCATCGCATGTGGCCTCTGCCTGATCGAGGCTGGCGTGCCGCTTCACACCGGTAGGGCTGAAGGGCTGCTGCCGTGACCGAGCGCGCGATAACGGGCGAACTAGTGCGTTCGTGCACCTGCCCGCCCTGGGCGCAACGGTGGAAGCGCGACGAGCCGGAGCGGTGTTCGCGATGCGGCGGCCTGTTCGATCCGAAGACGGTCCCGCCGCGGCGATGGCGCCCCGGAGATCCGGAGTGAGCGCGATAACGGGCGAGAAACGCGAATGACCGGTCGCAAGCTTCCGGCCGTCCTGATCGGCGCGCTCGCCGCGACCGGCGGTGTCGCCGTCGCGACCGTCGACGATCAACCCGCCCGGCCCAGCCCTGTCGTCGAGGCGATCCGGTTCGTGTTCGGCCCCTACGCCAACCAGGCTTTGCGGGTCGCCTGGTGTGAGTCCCGCTACTCGGTCTGGGCGACCAACGGCCAATACGTGAACGTGTTCCAGATGGGGCTCAGCGAGCGGCGCCGGTACGGCTGGCACGACGCCGGCTCGCCCGCGTGGATGGCCGCGACGGCCGCCTACCGGATGTTCGTCGCCTCCGGTTACTCGTGGCGCTCCTGGACGTGTCAGCCGTGAGGAAGCGGCGGGTCACGTTTCCCGGCGGCCCTCCGGCGATGGTCAGTGAGATCCCCGACAAGCCGATCTACGACTACAACGTCCACCTTGAGCAGATCGGGAAGCGGATGCCGGAGCTGCCGAAGCCCGCGGTCCCCTCGAGCAAGCCCGAGCTCGATCCGCTCGTGCGCGACCCCTGCGCGATCGGGCACTGCCCGCAGTGCGGCAGGACCGTGATCTCCGCCGTCCACTCGACGAGGCATCCGCTGCGAATGCTCTGCGGGCGCTGCTACGAATGGCCGCGGTCGTAGGGATCGACCTCTCCTCGCGCGCGCTCGACCTCGCCCGGCTCGAGGAAGACGGCGCGCGCGTCACCTGCCTGCGGGTGAGCCTCGAGGTGCCTGGCAAGAAAGCGAAAGCGTGGGAACGGACGCTCGCCCTGCCGGCGCTGATGCCGCCCGCGGGCTGGTGGGACGACGTCTACCTCGTCGCCCTGGAGGCGCCCTACGGCGCCGGGACGGGTACCGTCGCGATCCTAAACCGGATCGTCGGCGCGACCGTGGCAAGCCTCCCACGGGCCTTACAGCGCCCCGAGCGGGCATGGATCGTGCGCCCCGACGAATGGAAGGGCGCGCTCGGCCTCGAGTTCCTGCTCGGGAAGCCGAGCGCCGAGACGATCGCCGCGCTCGGCCTCGAGCTCGACGGCGAGCACGCCGCCACCCAGGATGCGCGCGACGCAGCCTGCATCGCCTACTACGCGCGGGAGACGCTCGCCCGCGCGAGCGCCGCGTGAGCGTTCAGCGGCCGCGGAGCCCGCGCTCGCGCTCGACGAGCTGTCGAACCGCCTGCCGGGAGATCCCGGCGATCCTGGCGACCTGCGCGTACGCGCCCTGCGAGGGCTCGAGCGCGTCGACCGCGGCCACGAGCGCGTTGCGGTACCGTCGCTCCGCGCGGCGCCGAGCCTCGGCTGCGCGACGTACCTCGAGCAGCGTCCTAGTCGTCATCGCGCGACCCCGCCAACTCGTACAGGACCCAGGCGCCGACGACAACGAAGTAGAGCCAGGGTGAGACGAGGATGGTGAGCGCGCCGACCACGGCGACGAGCGTGAACGCGAGAGCGAGCTGAGGCAGCTCGTGTCTCATCTAGCTCACCTCCTCGCCGGCGTCGCGGAAACGCAGCTCGTCGGCGACCGGCGCCGACTCCACGAGCGCGACGTCCGCGAGCGAGGCGCGCGCGCCGGCGAGAAACCACGCGAGCGTCGTCGAGCTCGCGCGTGAGCCGGCGAGGAACACCTCGTAGGCGAGCGCACGCTCGAGCTCGTCGCCGATCGCGTTGGGATGGTGGATCGTGCACGTGGGGTCCTCGCACGGACCGAGCGCGTGCGCGACAGGGTCGGGAAGCGGTTGCATCAGAAGCCCTCCCGCAAGCTTGCGTCGATTGCGCGGCGCAGGATCGCGCGATGCTCGGGATTCTCGGGAGAGAGCCCGTAATCCCCGAGCAGTTCGTAGAAGATGCCGGCGCCGCAGACGGCGTCGTCGAGCACGAATGCAAGGTGTGGTTGCTTCAGCTCGCGCTCGAGCAGGTTCTGATAAGCAAGCGGATTCATAGTCGTGGCCTTTCGTTAGTGAATGTGGTAATCGACGTGGGGGACGTCACGGTCCCAGCACGCCCGGCAATCCCCGCAGGAATTACCCTGAGACGGTGCTGGACAGTGATAGGCATTCGGGTAGTCCGCGAGCGCGCGCGAGACCGTAGAGAGCGTGATCGGCCGCCCCGAAAACGAGGGCGCCTTTCCGCCGACCATATGCGCGGAAGCGCGCACGTTCAGGTTTGGCGGGTAGGTCCCACCTTCCCGCTCGAACTCGGCGAGGATCCGGTACTCCCGGGTCGGCAACCAATGAGAGACCGCCGGTGTCAGCTCGCAGACTTCCACGATCGCGGCGAGGTGCTCCACGGATTGCAGGTCGCCCGAGTCGTGCCAGCGGAAATGCGGGTGCGCCTCCGCGCGCCGGTTGATCAGCTCCGCCATCGCGGCGACCCAGAGCGGCCGCTCCAACGCCTCGAGGCGCCGGTACATCGCCGCCTCCACGACCGGGAACACGTAGCGCCCCTTCATCGCGTAGCAGCCCGAGCAGGTCGAGCCGGCGACGGTACGGAGCCTGCCGCCGGTAAGGCACTCCTTCGCCGGAAGCGAGTACGCGTAGCCCGGCATCTTGGAAGGCTTGGAGAGTCCGCCGACGTAGTCGTCGAGCCGGCCGATCGTCCACGAGGTGAGCTCGCAGAGGTCTGTAAGCGTGTGCATAGAGTGTCCGTTTCTGACTAGTGAGGTTGTCATGCAGGCCCAGGGTAACCCTGACAACGCAAACTGTCAAGCCGGAAGGTGGAAAGATCCCCCGAATGGGTGAGCAGCGCTGGATCGTGATCAGGAACTGGGATCGGTTCCAGCACTACCGGGACAGACACCCGCCGTGGATCAAGATCTACCTCGAGCTGCTCCACGATCACAACTATCTGGCGCTACCGCCGGCCACCCAGGCGCTGCTCCACAAGCTGTGGCTGTTATATGCGAACACACGCCGAACGATCCCCGAAGACACGGCGTACATCTCTCGAGCGGTTCACCAACGCGTCACGAAGACACAACTAAAACGGCTCAACGAAGCGGGATTCATCCACTTCTCTGCTAGCAAGCCGCTAGCGTCACGCGCGCGATCGCGAGAGGTAGAGACAGAACGTGTCTTTAACTTCGAACGTACGTCGTCGCGCGCGATAGGCGACGAGCACGAAAACGACGACGACGACGAGACCTACGAACACGGTCCAGAGCAGCTCGAGGCAAGCCGCCAGCAAGGCCGACCGTGACCCTCGCAGAGCTCGGGCTGACACCGACACAGCAAGCCGAAGTGGCGGGGTGTGAGCCCACTCTGGTCGCGGCGTGGCTGAGAGCGACCGTGGCGGCGAAGGGCCTCGAGCGACCTGCCGGCTTCTTCCTAAGCGGTGTCCGCTCAGGCAACATGCCTACTGCGCTGGGTGAGGATGAGCAGCGGCAGCGGGTCGAGCTCGCCGAGCGTTGGCTCGTCAACGCGGGCTGGGGCTTGCCGACCGAGGCCGAGCTGCTCGATGCCCTCTTTGGGCCGCACGGCGAGCTGCGGGCCTGGGCCGACGACGAGCAGCTCCGAGCCCGTCTGCTCGTTGCCTGGCGCCTCGAGCGGCCACGGGCTGCGGCGCTCGAGCAGGAGCGCGCCGAGCGTGCCCAGCGTTGGCGCCACGGGCAGCGGCTCCTTCGCTCAGGCGTAGAGCCGATTCCGTGGCCTGTCCGCCAACATGCGTATGCGGACTCGGGCTCTGCCAGGCAGGGGATTTGACAAGCGCCAGGTGAGAGCGCATAATCGCGTCGTTATGCGGGCCGATATGCAGGCGCTGACGTGGTGCTAGCTGGCTTGTTTGCTGGGCTCCTGACCCTCGTCGCCGACGTCATGCGGCCGCCGAGGGTGGGGGGTAGCGGGGGGGACGCGGCAAGCACGATTCGCGTCGTCAACGCGGGTCCCGCCCCGCTGCAGCAGCCCCGGACCGCCCCGTTTTCCCGTTTGGCAACGGATCCGCCGCGGCTTCTTGCGGCGAGGTCGGAGTTGGGGTATGTGGAGGAGCCGGCGAGGGCGTTGCGGGCGGAGCCTGAGGCCGTGAGTGCTGCTTTTCAGCGTCGTTTGACGAGGGTGTCGGCGCGTCGCTATGGTCTGGCCTGGCGGCAGGGAGCAAGGGGTCGCGTTCAGCCTGAGGATTCGGCTGTAGTCTGACTATCGTCTTTTTCGGCCATGAAGCGCGTAGAGCTCCAGTTGGCCGAAGAGCACAAGCGGGTCCGGGGTCCGTGCATCGAGGGTGATTGGCGCCGGCTCGAGCAGCTTCTCCAGGATGGCGTAGAGCCTTCGCAGGCAGCGAGGAGTTTCGGTCGTACGCTCGGCGATTTCAAGAAGTCGGATTATTTCCGTCACCAGAAGTTGTTGGCGTTGAGCAGGGAGGCGCGCGCCGACGTCGCCGATAGGGATTTGCACGAGTGGGCGCATGCGCCGGATGCGAGCGACACGATCAGGGTGTATTGGCATCGCTATACGGCGAACGCCGCGGGTAGGGGGATCGAGAGGCACGAGTTGGACGTGAGCGTGAGCAGCGCGCAGTTGGAGGATAGGAGCGCCTCGCTGGCAGATGTCGCAACGGTTCTCAGAGAGTCAGGCGCCCTCAGGGCAATTGACAGCGGCAACGATGTTGGGGAACAAGTGGCCGAGCCTGGAGAGGTTGTGGCCGCACCTGCGCTCGGCGAGCGCGAAGCAGGCGGCCTTTCTCAGCCTTGATTGCCTCGAGGCGGGCTACGGCGGCGCCGCGGGCGGAGGCAAGAGCGATGCGATCCTTGCCGGGGCGTTGCAGTATGTGGACGTGCCGGGGTATGCGGCGCTGATTCTGAGGCGGAGTTTCTCCGATCTCGCGCTTCCGGGGGCGGCGATGGCCCGGAGCAAGGAATGGCTCTATGGGAAGGCGCGCTGGAGCGAGCGGGAGAAGACGTGGGCGTTCGGCTCGGGGGCGACGCTGACCTTCGGCTACCTGGAGGCCGAGGACGACGTCTACCGGTACCAGAGCTCGGAGTACCAGTACGTGGGCTTCGACGAGCTGACGCAGTTCTCGGAGGCTCAGTACCGCTACCTGTTCTCGAGGTTGCGGCGGGCGCGTGGGATCGAGGTGCCGTTGCGGATGCGTTGGGCCTCGAACCCGGGCGGGGTGGGGCACGGGTGGGTGAAGAGGAGGTTCATCGACGAGCCCGCGGAGGGCACCGTGTTCGTGCCGGCGCGAGTCGCGGACAACCCGGGCCTCGAGGTCGACGAGTACGTCCGCTCCTTGAGTCACCTTCCCGACACGGTCCGCCAGCAGCTTCTGGAGGGCGACTGGGGCGCGTTCGAGGGGATGGCGTTCCAGCTCGGCGACGATCACCTCGTGGAGGGCTTCGAGCTTCCGCGGGCCTGGGAGAGGTTCGAGTCGATGGACTACGGCCTTTCCAACCCCACCTGCTTTCTCGCCTGGGCGGTCGACTTCGACGGGAACCTCGTCTCCTTCGGGAGCTACTACCGGCCGGGGCTTCCCTCGGAGACGGCGCCGGTGGTGCTGAAGCTGCGGCAGCTGTGGCGGACGAGCGCCTGCTGGGGCGACCCGAGCTCGCTGGCGGCGCCGACCTCGACGCTGAACAGGTTCGGCGCCCCGCTCACGATCGAGCAGGAGTTCGCCGACCACGGGCTTGCGATCGCGAGAGCGAACAACGAGCCGCGGGCCGGGTACACGCGCCTGCGGGAGCTTCTCCGGCTCGACCCGGACAGGCGCTTCCCCGACTGGCACCCGAGGCGGGGGCAGCCGGGCTCGCCGCGCTGGTTCCTCGTCGAGCGGGCCTGCCCCGAGCTCGTGGAGCAGTTGCGCACCGCGCCGCTGCAGCCGGTCGACAAGCGCTGGGCGGGGGAGATGATCGACCCGCGCTGGGAGGGCGCGCACGGGCACGCCGTCGCCGCCGCCCGCTACGGGGCGATGTCGCGGCCGGGGGCGAGCGAGGAGCCGGTGGGCCCTCACGAGACGGAGGCGGAAAGGATCGCCTGGCTGCAACAGGAGGCGATGAAGCGGTGGACGGCGCCGCGCGAGGGCCGCCGGCCGTCCTACCAGCTCTAGGGAGGAGTACGCGGTGAGCGTCGAGTTCGCGAAGTCCGAGCACGGCTCCGAGGGGCACCTGGCCCAGTTCCCCTCGATGTGCCTGTGCGGGTCGCAGAAGGGGCCGATGGTCGACACCTACATGGACAAGCCCGGGTACGGGCGCATCTACCTCTGCCGGCTCTGCGCGACCAGGGCGGCGCGCGCGTTCGGCCTCGTCAAGGGCGACGAGCACACCCGCCTTCTCGAGGCCGCCGACGAGCTCGCGCAGGCCGAGAAGGAGGTGGCCGACCGCCAGGGGCTGATCGAGAAGTTGACCCGCTCGCTCGCCGATCGTGACCAGAAGATCCAGGGGCAGACCGCCTACATCGAGACGTTGACGAACGACGTCACTCAGATGCGCCACCTGGCGGGTCTGGTCGCGTCGACGGCGAAGGAGATGGTGGAGGTATGAACGAGCGCACGTTGGACGCGTTCACCGAGGCGCGGGAGAAGCTGCTGGAGCCGGACCCGGACAAGCTCGGGCGCGGCACCGCGCTGAGCTCGATCCGTGACGCGACCTGGGTGCACCAGCGCCACGCGATCGTGCACGGCTACAACTCGATCCTCGAGCTTGCGATCGACGAGCTCGCCGCCGAGGTGGCCGAGCTGAAGCAACGGCTGGACGCGCTCGAGCGGCTGCGGGCCGAGCTCGATGCCCGCGGTTAGCCAGGCGCAGCGCGCCTACCTGAACCGGCGCTTCGGGCACGCGTGGGTGAAGGCGCACCATTTCGACAATCCGGGGAAGCTCCCGAAGCATGTGCGTAAACGCCGCCGGCCGACCGCGGTCGCGCAGGCTCTAGCCAGAGGAGGGAAACGTTGAGCACCGCGACCGAAGAGAAGAGCGACGAGGCCGAGGAGATCAAGGCCGAGGCCGTCCCCAAGGACACCGCCGCCGAGCTGGAGCGGGTGAAGCAGCTGATCGGCGCCAACATGGGAATCGACATGCGCTCCCCCGGCCAGGTCAAGCAGGCCGAGGAGGACGCCGCCAAGGCGCAGGCCGAGCTCGAGGAGGAGCAGGCCGAGGAGGCGAAGAGGGCCGAGGAAGAGGCGCTCGCCGCCGGCGTCGAGGAGGACGTCACCGCCGTGCGCTCGCAGACGAAGGCTCGCGGCGGCTCCCTCTCCAGGTGAGCTATGTCGCCGCGCTCGCCCTGGTCGTGCTCGGCCTCTGCGTGCTCGCGTTCGCGCAGGTCGTGCGCTGGCTGATCCGCGAGCACGCCCGGGAGCGGAACCTGATGCTCAACCAGATCATGCACCTCGCCGGCCGGACCTGGCAGCCGCCGCCGCCCCCCACGCCCCCCGATCTCGTCGACGACGAGCTGGCCCTGGTCGACCCGGCGCAGCTCCCCGACTACTGATGCCCGCGAACCGCTCGTTCCTCTTCCTCGTCGCCGCCGCCGGCTGCTTCGTCGTCGCCGTCCTGATCGCGATCGACGCCTTCGACGGTGGCAACTTCGACGCCTGGCTCGCGGGCGGACTCTTGTCGTTCACGCTCGCGCACATCCCCTGAGATGACAAGCCTCGCCCTGGAACAGACCAACGGCGCCCGCACGCTGCTCGAGCCGATCGTGAAACCGATCCGCGACCGGATCCGCCAGGGACGCGCCTACCGCCGCACCTACATGGAGCCGACCTGGCAGTTGAACCTCGCCTACGCCTCCGGGAAGCAGTGGCTCGGCTGGCACGACCAGACGCGCACCCTGCGCACGATCCAGGAGCTCGACCCTCGCTACAAGGGCCGCGAGCTCTACACCGCCGACGTGATCACCGAGTACCGCACCACGGCGCTCGGTGAGCTCGGCTCCGACAACGACCTCCCCCAGCTCCTCCTCCGCCGCGACGACGTCGCCAGCGAGGATTACCAGGCGCAGTTGAACCGGGCGCTCGCCTACGGCTGGGACCACGAGTGGGACGGCGACGAGATCCTCGCCCAGATCGATCGCTTCGTCGTCGACCTCGGCACCGCCGCCGTCCGCTGCCGCTACGACCCCGCCCAGGGACCGCTGGTCGCCGACAACGTCCCTCACCTCGGCGGCAGGCCGGTGCTCGACCCCGCCCGGGCGCTCGGGCTGATGGCCGACGGCCCCAACCCCGACGTGAGCATGCAGCCGCTTCGGCAGGGGCGGATCTGCTGGGAGGCGCTCTCCGTCTTCGACCTGATCGTCCCCCCGGGCGCCGTGCACGAGTCGCAGTTCCCCTGGGAGTGCGTCGTCCGTCCCGCCTACCTCCCCGACGTGCAGGAGCGCTACGGCGACATCGCGCTCGAGCTGAAGGAGGACTCCGACATCTCCACCGGGCTCGGGCTCTCCACCTCCTCGCCGACGCTGAGCGCGCCCGCCTACGGCGTCACCGACGCGAAGACGAACCGGCTCCGCGATCACATCTGGCTGTTCGACTTCTACGAGCGGCCGACCAAGATGACCGCGCAGGGTCGCACCTTCACCTTCGCCGGCAACGACCTGAAGCTGATCGACCACCAGCCGCAGCTTCCCTACGTCGGTCCCAACGGGATCTACCGCTCCGGGATCAGCTACTTCCACTGGTGGCGGGTGACCGGTCGCTTCTGGTCGCGCTCGTTGGTCGACGTCCTCCGCGACGGGCAGCGGGGGATCAACAAGCGCCGCACCCAGATCAACGAGATCATCGACCGCAACATGCCGTTCGTGATCGTGCAGACCGACTCGCGCGCGAAGCGCAAGTCGGGCCTCGTCAACGAGATCGTCGAGGTCGACCCTTCGGAGCGCGCCCCCCAGGTCGTGCAGGGCACCGGCCCCGGCCAGTGGATGCAGGCCGACGTGGAGGCGATGCGCGAGGACCTCGTCCACGCCTCCGGGATCAACGGCCCCCGCCGCGGCGAGAACCCGCAGAACGTCACCACCTACTCGCAGCTAAGTCTCATTAACGAACTCGATACGACGAAGAGAGAGCAGATCTACCTCGAGCGTCGCCGCGGGATCGCCCGTCTCGTCGAGGACTCCATCTACGACATCCGCACCTACTGGGGGCCGGCGAAGCAGATCGCGCTCGCCGGCGACAACGACCGGCTTGAGCCGTTCATGTTCGACTCGACCAAGATCCCCCCGTTCTTCATCGTCAAGATCGGCAAGGGGCCGGCGAAGCCGCGCTCGCAGGCCAGCGAGATCCAGAAGATCAGCGACATCTGGACGGCGGCCTTGAACGCGCAGGCGGCGATGCAGAACCCCGGGCTGTGGGTGCGCTGGTACAAGGAGTCATTGGACGCCGGCGAGCCGCTCGAGCTCCCCGCCGAGAGTGTCGAGGACCCCGGCGAGAAGGCCGAGTACGAGAACCACTTCCTCCTCCAGGGGGTGCCGATGCCGATCGCCTACTACGACATCCACGAGGCGCACCTCGTCCGTCACCGGCTCATCCAAGACCAGGCGATGTTCGCGCAGGACATGCAGACGTGGCAACTCGTCGAGCAGCACTGCCAGCTCCACATGAGCGCGATGCAGGCTCAGGCCGAGCAGCAACTGCTGCAGCAGGCTGCGATGCTGCCCGGGCCGTCCGGGGGCCAGGCGGGTATGCGGCCCGCGCAGAGCGCTCCCGGACCCGGGCAGGCTTCCCCGCCCGCCGCGCCGGGGCCGGTCACCCCGGCTAGAGGCCCGACATGACCGACGTCGAGGCGAAGACGACAATCCGGTACGAGTTCGCCGGCGAGCTCGTCGGCCGTGACGGCTACCGTGCCCGCTTCGCAATGGACGACTCGCTGACTTCGTGGTGGGCGATCGTCCGCTGGAACCTCCACTACCGCCACTGGGGCGCACTGCGCCGCAACGGCGGCGACCTGTTCATCCGCGTGCTCGGGAGGAAGCTGTGGCGACGTTAGGACACGACGTTACGTTGATAGGCGCGAGCAATTCTCGGGCCTAGTTCTGCGATGGCCTCGTCCGCCTTTGCTCGTTTGGTGATCAAATACGGCGCGATAGCCTGAAGCAGTGTGAGAACGTCATAGCGGCGTGCAACCCGCCAGCCAAATATGGGCTTGCGGGGAGCGGGTCTAGCATAGGCACCGACGAATGTACCTCCAAACTGGTGAAGCCAGCGAATGGTCGATTCGTCGGTCATGACTACATCGATTGTCCAAAGGCCGTCCTTTCGACGCTTGAGTGAGCCTTCGCCATCGATGATTCCCGCGATATAACCCTTGACGCCAGCATCGTCTGGTATCGCGAGCCTCCCCGGCCAGTATGACGGTCGCTCTCGAAACTCAAAGCCGTAACGTCGCTTGAGTAGTGAGTAGAGATTGGCTGCGTGGCGGTTGTGCTCTTTGGCGAGTGCGTAGACGGACTCTCCGTTCTTGACTCGTTCCAGGATCGCATCGGTAGTGACCATTGGAAGAGGAGGGGTCTTGCTCATCATGTTACAGTCTACCGGGAAGGCATGAGTGTGGCTACTTTTGTGGTCAATCAAGGCCTCGACGTCACCACCAACCGGATCAAGGGCGCCGGCACCGAGCCGCTCTACATCGGCTGGGGCGTCGGCGCCGGCACCACCACCAAGGGCGATACCGCCCTCTTCGCCGAGCGGCTCGTCGATCTCACGACCGCCGGCGGCACCGACCACACCGCGGGCACCTCGAGCCGTGTGCTCACCACTGTCGCCAACGACACCTACCAGGTTGTCGGCACCCGGACCGCCACCGGCGCCGGCACCGTCACCAACGCTGGCCTCTTCGACGCTGCCTCCGGCGGCAACCTGTTCCTGAAGGGCGACTTCACCGGGATCGGGCTCGCCAACGGCGACTCGATCGCGTTCACGATCAAGGCCGTCTACAGCTAACCCGCAGTGGCTGCTGGCTGGACGATCCAGCAGATCACCCACTGCTCGGAGTCGCTGCTCTGCTCCGACAGCCTCGCCAATCGCTCGACGGCGACCGCGATCGGCGAAGCAGATCCGACCACCGCCGCGACGATCGTCAAGCAGGCGGGCAAGCGCGTCACCACGGACGCCGTCGTCAGCACCGCGACGATCGGCAAGCAGGCCGGCAAGACGCTGACGACGACCGCTGTCGTCAGCACGGCCACGATCCGTCGTACGGTCGCCAAGGCCGTGACGGCGACCGCGGCGACCACCGCGACGATCCGCAAGGGACTCGCGAAGACGCTCGTCGCGGCGCCCGCGACCGGCGCCTCGCTCGACCCGGTCTACGTCCACCCCGGCGTCACCACCCCGCAGACGGTGACGGCCACCGTCGCCTCGAGCGCCTCGCTCGCCGCGACCTACGTCCACAACCCGATCACGACGCCGCAGGCGCTGACCGCGACCCCGGTCACCACGAATGCGACGATCGCGACGATCAAGGTGGCCCCGGTCGTACCGGGCCGCGACCAGCAGGGGATCGCCGAGCTCGTCGCCGCCATCGCCGGAGGAGGCTACGAAGAGTGAAGCCGTCGACCTACCAGTGTCTCGGCCACCAGACGCTCTCGAGCGCCAACGCCTCCACGCCGGTCACCGCCAACATCCCCCCGGGTACCAGCGCCGCGCTGATCACCGTGGAGACGACGAGCTGCCGCTGGACGCTCAATCCCGCCGGCGACCCCACCTCGAGCACCGGGCTCGTCCTCCAGGCCGCCTCGCAGCCGTACCTTGCGCTCGTCGGGCAGGGCGCCGTGTTCAAGTTCGCCTCCACCGCCGGCACCCCGTCAGTGATCCAGCTCGCCTACCTCGGATAGGAGAACCGATGGCTAAACCCAAGCTCGGCAGCGGCGCGCGGTTCTCCGCGCTCACCCAGGAGCTCGCGGCTCGCGGCGCGCGCAACCCGAAAGCGCTCGCCGCCTACATCGGCGCGAAACGACATGGCCGCAAGAAGATGCAGAAGATGGCGGCAGCCGGGCGTAAGAAGGGCTAGATGTACTGGCCGGTGCGTGAGTCTCGCTCTGCGTGATGTCGCTGGTGACACCGCTTGCAGAGTGTGACGAGATTGGCGGGCTGGCTGTTCCGGCGATCGTCGTCTGCATGATGGACGACGAGAGAGTGAGTTGATCCGCACCACTCGCACGCGGATTTGCGAAACCGGCGGTAGTACGAAGGACTGCGGCCATCGATCCACTGGGAGTTCAACTTGCCGACACGGAAGACACCACGGCGTTCGCGGGATTGGATTGCTCCGAGGCAGGCACGGCTACAGGCGCGAGTATTTTGCGTCGCGAGTCGGCTCGGTGTTACGGAGAAGATCGCGCCGCATTCCTCGCACTCGCGTGTCAGGCCGAGACGATTCTGGCCTCCGGTCTTCTTGCCGTTTGCTGAGTTGCGGCAGCGCACCGAGCAGAACATCCTTTGGCGCTTCCCGAGCGGTGCGCCGCAATTGAGACAGGAGCCTCGCACATGCTGACTCTATCAGTTGACAATCGCAACGGTGGTTCCTGATGCCCGCCTCACCGGTCCTCTCCGGCGGCCAGAGCTACTCCGGCGCCACCACCGCGCAGACCGGCTCCGACGTCCAGTCTCCCGGCGCGAGAGGCGTCAGGCTCGTCGTCAACATGACCAACGTCGGCACCGGCGGGATCACCGTGATCATCGAGGGGAAGGACAAGCAGTCCGGCGTCTACTACCCGATCCTCACCGGCGCCGCGATCGCGACCAACCTCACCCAGATCCTGACCGTGTTCCCGGGCGCGACCGCCGCCGCCAACGTCACCGCCAACGACTTCCTCCCCGAGATCTGGCGCTGGCGGGTCACCGTCGCCAACGCGAACCCGACCACCTACACGGTTGGCTTCTCCACCCTCGTCTAGCGGCCGACACCAAGCGGCCCGAAAGGAGCATCGATGGGAGCAGTCACGGTTGCGCTACGGGCGCAACGCCCTCTCGGCGGCGTCGCCCGCTGCGTCGTCGCCGACATCACCTTCTCCGGCACCTACGCCGCCGGCGGCGACACCTACACGCCCTCCCAGTTCGGGCTGACCTCGGTCCTCGCGATGGTGCCGCAGGGCGTTACCGGCTCGGCCACCACCGGATACGTGGCGCTGCCGGACATCGCCAACAACAAGATCCGGCTGCTCGCCGGATCCGCCGCGGGCAGCGCGCTCGCCGAGACCGCCGTCGCGAACCAGGCATCGACCGTGGCGCGGATGCTCGTGGTCGGTGACCATCCGTACGTCTAGGAGGCAGGATGAGCGAACTCGAACCAGAGCAGCCAGTCGAGCAGCCGGTAGAGGCCGAGCCCGGGTGGTCCGGACCGACGCAGGAGCAGTGGGAGCAGACCCAGGCGCAGCTGCAGCAGTACGAGCAGATGCTCCAGGCCCAGCAGGCCCAGCAGCAGCCGGCCTACCAGCCCCAGCAAGTCCAACTCGACCCGTTCTCGGAGACGTTCCAGCAGGATCTCGACAGCTACCTCGACCAGCGCATGGCCGGCAGCCGCCAGCTCGAACAGGAGATCCGGCTCGCGCAGGCGGAGGAGTTCGCGATGGAACGGCTCGAGCAACTCGCCCAGCAGGGCGGCGACTTCGACCGTGACGCCGCCTACGCGCGGGCGAACATGATCCTGATGCAGCAGGGCGGCGACCCGATGCGCGCGCTCGACCAGGCCGCCCGGGACGTGCGCGAGTACGAGCAACGGATCGGGCAGGCGTTCTACGACCGCCAGATCGAGCAGCTACAGACGAACGCCGGAGCTCCGCGCGGGCTTCCGGCCGGCAGCCTCGGGGCCGCGCAGACGGTCCCCACCGGCGGACTCGGGAACGTCCCGAACGCCGTCACCCGCAAGTTCTTCAGCGGCACCTAACCACAACGACAGGAAGGAGCCTCAGTGGCTGACAACGCGCTCAGCACATGGCAGCCGTTCCTCCTCGAAAAGCAGGGACACGTCTATGAGGTCTTCCCCTCGGAGGCGCCCTTCCTCGCGGAGATGAGTGGCTACGACGCGGTCGCGCAACGGGTCGACAATGCCTCGAGCGTGCGCCGCATCACTCGCGAGATGGACGGGAATCGCGAGACGTTCAGCGGCAAGTACGTCAAGCACGCCATCATCACCGCCGGCCTCCCGGGCGGCGGCCAGGTGCAGGAGGTCTCGGTCTGGAACCAGCCGCACGCGCTGCCGGTCGCCGAGGCGCACATCAACCTCGTGCGCACGCTCGTCCCGTTCAGCGTGACGGTCGACGTCGAGCGCGACTCGATGGACGCCTCGATGGCCTCCGCGGTCGAGCAGTTGATCGACCAGGCCCGCTCGGCGGCCGCCCGGCTCGAGAACCTCCAGATGCTCACCGACGGCACCGGCCTCGTCGCCTCGATCACCGACTCGGCCACCTCGTTGACGACGACGGTGGCGACGACGTCGAACTTCGACGTGTTGCTCCCGGGCACGGTCTGGGACATCGTCACCCGCTCGAACGGGAACGACCCGGGTCAGGGGCTTCGCCGCAAGATCAGCTCCGTCAACGAGACGACGGGCGTGATCACCTGGCTGACGACGCAGCAGGCCAGCGATGGCGGCTCCGGCTCGATCGTCCACTCGGCCAACGAGGGCATCTACATCCCCGGCTCGTGGTCGAACGGCACCGCCGGCACTGCCACTGCGCCTGGCGCTCTCTGCGCGCAGGGGCTCGTACAGGCTGCCGCCACCACCGGCACGTTCGAGACGATCGACAAGGGTGCGGCCGGCAACTCCTGGTGGTGGGGCACAGACGGCAGAGGCGGCGACACGAGTTCGCTGCCGCTCTCGGTGCAGATGCTCGACGGCGCCGTCCGTCGCGGACGCCGCTCCGGCCTCGGCAAGTGGGACTTCGCGATCGGCGACCCTGCTGTGATCGACCTCTACAAGCAGTCGCTCTACGCCTCGGTCCGGTACGACTCGCAGATCACGACCCTGAAAAGCGGCTTCTCCGGGATCGTCTACGACGGCGCCGACGCGCCCTTCCCGCTCGTCAAGGAGCCGATGCATCCCAAGCTGGGGATCAAGCTGATCGACAAGGCGTCGTTCCAGATCTACGGCGACGCGCCCGGCCCGCAGTTCCTGCAGGACGACGGGTCGACGTTCCGCCGCTTCACCCGCACGCTGGCGAAGGAGGCCGACTTCCTCGACCGCTGGCAGCTCGGCGTCGGCAGGTGCAACACGATCGTCTACCTGAACAACCTGCAGCAGGCGGCGTGATCCACCGCTCTCTCGACAACGGCCTCGTCCTCGCCGAGCACGGCATGGACGGGGCCGCGCTCGAGCGCGAGCTCAAGCGGCGCGACCCGCTACTCTCGCTCCAGGGCTGGCCGTCGCTCGAGCACGGCTGCATCGTCTGGCGGGTGGTCAGGGACGCCGGCCCGAACCGCAGCCCGGAGACCGTCTGCGTTTGGCAGGCACCGAGCGGACTGCCGCATCCGCTCAGCTCCGGGCTGCTCGACCTCGTCGACCGCCTCGACCGCAACAACACACGGCGCGACTATCAGAGCGAGGACGAGCTCGAGCAGAGAAGAAAGATCGCGCGCGAGCAGCAGGTCGCGCGTGACAACGAGGCGCTCGCCGACGACTGGAACCCGAGGCACGGTCGGCCGGTGCTGCCCCGGTCGATCTCGCTGAGGATGGCTCGTGACAAGGCCCGAGCGAGAGGAGAGAAGCGATGACGTTGACCCTGAGCTTGGCCGTCAGGCCGCTCGTCAATCTCGACTCAGACTTGGCCGTCAGGCCGCGTGTCACCTGGGCGGTTGTGTTCTGCTCGGAGATGCTCGCCTGCTCGGATTCGCTTGTCTGCGGCGAGGAGATGACCGCCCGCTTCTACTGGAACACGCTCTGATGGCATACACGCCGACTAACTGGGTCGAAGGCGTAACGACGCTCGGCCCGACCAACATGAACAAGATCGAGAACGAGCTCGTCGCGCTCGACGCTCGTCTAGGCATTCCCCCTGTCGTCAACGGCACGTGGCTGAAGGGCGTCGGCGGTGCGCCGGTGTGGACGGCGCTCGGCCCGGCAGACCTTCCCGCGATGGTCGGCTACGGCACCACGCTCCCCGGGAGTCCGGTGGACGGGCAGGAGGCGATCCTGGTCGACTCGACCACCAACCCGACCTGGGCTTGGCGCTTCCGCTACAACGCCGGATCGTCCTCGGCGTACAAGTGGGAGTACATCGGCGGCACCCCGTGGAACGTGGAGATCCCGGGGCCGATCAGCCTAGGCACAACGGGCGTCTGGCAGAACCTCTCGCCTTTTCTGATGTCTGTTCCCCGGGCGGGCGACTACCGCTTCTTCGCGAACGGGAACGCCTATGCGACAGGCGGCGCCTCGGCATTCGCCGCCAGTTGGTATCAAGGGACAACCGCCACCCTGATCGGTCTGGCCGGATACACCGCGAGTACCGCGGCGAACGTCGATGCTTCCTTCGCGGTTGCGTGGTTCGCACGCACCGGTGTCGCTGCGAGCACGCAGTTCGGGCTGGCGGGCCACAACGCCGTCGCGACTGCGAACTGGCGCTTCATCTCCCACCAGATCGTGCCGGTAAGGGTGGCATGAGTTTCCCCTCCACCTTCGTCGACGTGCAGACCGCGGTGATGCAGAAGGCGCGGCTTGACCCGGCCCTCGACACGCAACGCGTCAAGGACTGGATCAACCAGACCTATACCCGCGTCTGCGTCGAGACGGAGGCGAACGTCAACACCGCCACGATGACGTGCACGGCTGGCGCCTACAGCTACACGCTCCCGGCGGACGTGGCGTTGATCAAGCAGATGCAGGTGCGGCCACAGGGGACGACGAGCCTGAACGCGCCGCTCATCCGCACCACTCTCGATGAGCTGATGACGCGACGCCAGTCCGGTGGCGACGCGCCGCAGGCGGGACAGGCGACCCACTACGCGTTGCTGGGGATCGCCGACTTCGAGCTCTGGCCGACCCCCGCCGGAGCCGACGAGATTCTCCTCTACTTCGTCGGCTTCCCGACGCCGCTCGTCGCCAATACCGACCTGCCGGTGCTCGAGGAGCCGTACGCGTCCAAGCTGCTGGAGTACGGGGCGCTCGTTGACGCCGGCGACTTCAACGGCGACCCGGCGACGGCCACCTGGAAGCAGGAGTTCGACACCTGGATGGTCCACTACCGCGACCGGCTCGACCACAAGGCCGGGATCATCCCCGGCCAGTTCCACCAATGGGGCGAATTATGGGTCGCGCCCGCCGACACCTATGGCTACTAGAGCTCCAGCCAGTCCCACCGTCGCGACTGGCCGCCGCAGCTCCGCCCGCTACTCCTACGGCGACCACTACTGGATCCCGGAGGTGCTCGCCGACTTCTCCAAGGGGATGGTCCGCGACACCGGCCGAGTCGCGATCCCCGACGGCTCCGTCTACGACTCCGCCGACTACCTACTCGACAAGCCCGGCGTCGCGCGCAAGCGAGGCGGCACCGGTTACGCCTTCGCGGCGCTCACCGGCGCCACCTACGTAACCGCGCTCGAGCACGTTCCCTTCATCGCCGGCGCGCAGTTGATGTCGGTCGGCAGCAACGGACACCTGTTCAAGGGCGCGACCGACGTGGGCGCGCTCACCGCGAACACCCACCTGAATCTCGCGGTCTCGCCCGGCGGCACCTACCTGATCATCCCCTACGCGGGCGCTGGCGCTCTCGCGCAGAAGTACGACAACGCGACGATCACGACGCTCGCCGCCGGAATGCCGCTCGCGCACACAGTCTCGTACAAGAGCCGATTGGTCAGCTCGAGCAATAGCGTTCTGAATCGGCTTTTTTTCAGCCCCGTCCCGGACGTGAACGCGACTTGGGACAACGCCAACAGTTGGATCGACTGCGACAACCAGATCTCCGGGCTCGCGGCATTGAACAACGCGCTGCTGATCTTCTCCGCGGAGGCGACTGAGCGGATCATCGGTGCGACGCCGCCGCCGAATTCGGACATGGACCGGGCGCCGATCTCCAACGTCGGCTGCACCGACTGCCGCTCGATCGTCACCGAGTCGCCCTACGTGTACTTCGCCAATCCGCAGGGCGTGTTCATGACCAACGGCACGACCCCGGTCAGCCTCACCCAGCAGGGCGGGATCCGCGACTACTGGCGCAGCCTCTTCACCGGCTACGTGAGTGCGGCACCGCTGCCGACCGGGGCGACCTGGACGATCTCCTCCGGCTTCTGGCGCGGCTTCTTGTTCGTGTCGGTGCTCGACGCCTCTCGCAACCTGCAGGCCTGCCTGATGTGCGACGTCGCGCGCCGGGCCTGGTGGCGGCTTACGAACATGTCAGCGATGGCCTGGGTGGCGAGCGTCTACGGCACCGAGCTCTACTACGGCGACGGCTCCACGAACCGGATCGTGACGACGAGCGGGATCTTCTCCCCCACCGCGGCGAACAAGGCCGACGCCAACGGCGTCGCGATCCAGCCGACGATCGAGTTCCGCCCCGTCGGCCAGGGCACCGGTATCAAGGCGTATGCCTGGGGTCACCTCGACTTCGACATGCGCGACGCCGCCTCCGACAACCCGACGATGGCGATCACCGTCAAGACCGGGATCAACGCCAACGTCACCCTGACTCCTCCGGAGTCGCCGCTCGGCGAGACGACGACGCTCGTCCGGCCCCGGTTCCAGATCAACCGCAACGCGCAGGCCGCCACGGTTGCGCTCGCACAGTCGGGTCCGAGCGCCTCGACCGAGATCTACGCGCTCGAGGTGCAGAACCGGCCGCAACCCCTCACCGGTGAAGGTGTCTCATGAGCGAGACGCTCGCGGGCGACCAGCCGAACGCGACCTTCGACCCGCCGCGGACGATCGTCTCCTCGATCTACGAGCTGAACCCGCTCATGCTGGAAGAGCTCGCGCAGTGGCTCGAGATGCGCGGCCTCCGCACCACCATCAGCCAGGTGACCGGCCTCCGTGGGTTCAACCAGGTCGCGCTCGCGTCCACCAACACTGATGTCGTGATCGGGAACGGCGCGACGGTGGTGGTGCTGACGACGACCGCGACTCTGGCCGGGCAGGACGAGGCGGAGTTCCTCGCTCGCTTCCCGGCGTTCGAGTTCACCGACACCGCAGGCGGCGAGGCGGAGGTGATCATCAACGTCGACGGGACCGACTACGCGATGGGACGGCTGAAGACCGACCGCCAGTTTCAGTGGCCGGTCGCGGTCGTACGGCGGACGCCAGTCACGAGATCAGCCCTCTTCACCCTGCAGCTGAAGGTGCAGTCGCTGAACGGGAACGTCACCGCGCACGCGGGCACCGGCTACGGCACGATCTACCTCGAGATCTCCGCCAAATACCCCGGCACGTAGAAGGGAGCGCCGATGCCGAGACCCAGGCTCTCACCGTCGAACGTGAACTACCGGCCGCCGCCGGCTGCCGTGCGGGCGTCGAAGGTCGCGGCACGAAGGCAGGGGTACACGACGCCGGTCGCGCGCGCGGTCGCGGCCGCCCCATCCCAGTACGGTGAGGCTGCCGACGGCGGAGGCGACGTCTACCAGCCGGCTCCGTTCGACTTCTCCACCGACCCCGGCTACCTCGCCGCGCTCGCAGCCGAGCAGACCGGCTCCACCCAACTCGACGCCGCCCTACGCGCGGCCCGGGAGCGAGCGCTCGTCCAGTTCGGCGACCCGTCGCTCGCGGGCGCGTTCGGGATCGAGGACCTCTCGCCGCTGACGGCGGCAATGACGCAGCAGGCGACTACCTCCGGCCTCTCCACCATGGCGCAACTGCAGCGCGAGCGGGATGTCTCCCAGCAGAACATCCAGAACCAGCTCGCCGCGCACGGGCTCGCGCGCTCCGGCGATCTCGGCTATCGCACCGGTGTGAACCAGCAGAACTACGCCACCTCGCTCTACAACGCCCAGCAGGGCGTGCTCGACACGCTCGCCGAGAACGCCCGCTCGACCGCGCTGCAGAAGCAGCAACTGCGCACGAACACGGTCGGCGCGCTCACCGGCGCCTACAACACCTACGTCCAGAACCCGCAGTACTGGGGGATGGCCGCACCGGCGACGCCGACCAAGACGGTCGCGCCGACCACACCGGTACCGCCGATGACCGCAGCGAGGCCGACGCCGGCTCCGGTGCCGACCACGGCGCCGAGGCCGCGCACGACCGCGCCGGTCTCGAGGCTCGCCACCCCGAGCCCGTATCGCTTCCAAGTCGCGAGAAACGTGAGGTACGGCTGATGGCCAGGATCCCCAGGACACGGCCGCTCGCGACGCCGCGCGTGACAGCGGGGCCGACCGGCTTCGGCGGGGCGCCACTCGTCACCGGCCAGTTCACGCCGACACCGTCATGGACCGCAGGTCCGACCGGCGTCACCGCGCAGACATCATTCGCCCGTCCTGCCGCCGCTGCCGCGCCGGCGGCCGCGGCGGCGCCTACACGGCGCATCTCGCAGACCGCCGAGCAGGTCGCCAACCAGCGGGTGAAGGCGGTGCTCGCGCCGCAGCTCGCCGCGCAGCGGGCGTATGCGAAGACGCAGAACACCGCGATCCAGCAGTTCGCGCTCGCGCTGATGGGGAAGCTGCAGCCGGTCGCTGGCCAGGTCGGCGCCGACTGGGACCGGGCGATCGGCCAAACCGGCGCGCTCGCGAACCAGGCGGCGACGTTCCTGCAGCAGGCGAACCCGGCCCCGCAGGTGCAGGGGCTCCTGCAGTCGATCAACGCGCCGGCAGAGCAGCAGGCGCAGCTCACCGCCCAACTCGGGGCGCAGTACGGCGGCGGTGCGGCGCTGCTTAGCTTCCTCGGTGGTGCCGTCCCGGGCACACAGATGGCGACCGAGAAAGCAGCGGCGCAGACGCAGGCGGCGCAGTACCCGGCGCTCGCGGCGCTCCGCGGCCAGCAAGACCTCGCGAGCGCGCTCTGGCAGCAGCAGACCGAGCGGGCGAAGATCGAGGCGACCCGCGGCGAGCTCTACGCGGACGCGCGCCAGCAGATCCTCGAGAACAACCTCGCCCGGCAGAAGGCCGGCCAGGCGGCACGGGCGGCGCAGGCGACCGCCGCCTACCGGGCGGCGCAGATCAAGCAGGGCGCGAGGAAGATCACGCAGGCAGGCGAGATCGCCGCGGGCAAGCTGACAGAGGAGAAGCGCCAGTTCGGCATCACCGCCGGAGAGAAGCAGTACGAGTTCGACGTCAAGACGCAAAAGCAGGCCGCGCGCGACTTCCTCACCGAGTACTACAAGATGAAGAAGCTGGGCCTCGACACGACGAAGCTCGAGAACGACTACGCCGTCGACCAGGCCAAGCTCGCGCAGGGAGAGGAGCGACTCGCGCAGGGACAGCAGCGGATCGATATCTCGCAGCAGCGCGCGGACATCGC
>Ga0081455_10001551_pt1 | contig 28269 bp, 19 predicted proteins | sample TabmetS3T2R1_FD_70207 | JGI IMG/M metagenome (GOLD analysis project Ga0081455, IMG submission 70207) | Tabebuia heterophylla rhizosphere microbial communities from the University of Puerto Rico - S3T2R1 | ecosystem: Host-associated > Plants > Roots > Rhizosphere ... | reverse complement strand
ATCATATGGAGCTGGTTTGCGATGGATACGACAATGGCGGTTCTGTTTACGCTCTACATGGTGCCGGTAAATTTGCTCGACAACATGTTGCGACCGCTCGTGGCCAAAGGCCTGAGCACACCGATGCCGGTAATATTAATCGGCGTCCTCGGCGGCACGCTCGTGCATGGCATGATTGGTTTATTTGTCGGCCCAATTGTGCTTTCGATCGCCTGGCAGTTGCTTAGGGTTTGGACACGCGACGCGCCGAAAAGCACTGATCTGGTTGGGTAAGGATGGCCAATTCAGATATTTGCCTAGGCCTCTCGCACTCGTGGATGCACACGTGATGCCGAAGGCGGTTGAGTAGTCGATGTTCGCGTTGAAAGGGATATGCAGCACCATTTCTAGATCGCGATGGAAAGAGCATCTCGTAACGGTAGCCGTAAGGGCGCGGCTTCGTCGGACGAGCGACGACGAAGGCTGGGTAGGAAGAAAATCGGCCCTTGGCATCGGCTAATGGACCGGTTTCCGTTCGCAGGAAGAGATGACGACCCCAATCGTCATGACCGCGACCGCATCCGTGAAGCACCTCCGCGATCAATACGGATGGAGTTTGCCTATCCCCAACGCCATCATGTTGCAAGTCTTTCGCCAGCGGCGTTCGGTGCGGTGTGTGCCGCCAGCAGCGCCAGCGTATGCCGCGCAATCATCAACTCCTCGTTAGTTGGCACAACGAGCAGAACGACCCGGCTGTCGGGCAGCGAAATGAGCGATTTGCCATCCGCATCAGCGGCCGGATCAAAAACAACGCCGAGCCATGCAAGCTTCTGCGCGATGCGCGTGCGAATCGTCGGCGAGTTCTCGCCAATGCCGGCCGTGAATACGAACGCATCGAGGCCGCCCAACGCGGCCGCTAGCATTCCAGCATTCAGCCCGACCCGATAGACAAAATAGTCGACGGCGAGTCTCGCGCGGGGATCAGAACTCGATTGGAGATCTCGCATGTCGTTGCTGATCCCGGAGAGGCCTTTAAGACCGCTGTCACGATAGAGCAAATCCTGGACCGCCATCGGGTCCATGCCTTTTTCCGTGAGCAGGTAAAGCAGGACTCCGGGATCGATTTGGCCCGGCCGAGTGCCCATGGGGATCCCGTCAAGCGCCGTGAAACCCATCGTGCTTTCAACACTGCGGCCGTTGGCCAAGGCGCACATCGACGCTCCGCTACCGAGATGGGCGACAATCACTCGGCCCGATGCCACACTCGGGGCGACCTCGCGCAAGCGCTGGGCGACGTATTCGTAGGAGAGCCCGTGAAACCCGTAGCGTCTGACGCCCTCCGCATAGAAGCGCTCGGGGATGGCGTAATGGTCCGTCACGGCACTGTGGCCGTGGTGAAAGGCGGTGTCGAAGCAGGCAACCTGAAGCAACTCAGGACGGCTCTTCAGCAGAGTGCGGATCGGCGCGAGGTTGTTGGGCTGATGCAGCGGTGCGAGTGTTACGTATTGTTCGAGATTCGCGGCCACCGCTTGGTCGACAACGACCGGCCGGTCATATTTCGGCCCGCCATGAACAACCCGGTGACCAACCGCGAGCAGGTTTAAGCTTTGGGTCTCGCGAAGCCAGGAGGCTACCGTGGCGATCGCCGCGGGAACATCGGGGATCTTGTCCGACGCATAGGTTCTATCGATCAGCGATGACCTGTCGCTCGCCTCAGCTGACAACTGGGGCCGCGTCCCGATACCGTCGAGCTGGCCCTTGATCAGGCGCCGCAGCGCGCTGGCTTCCTCAATGCCGAATATCTGGAACTTGACGCTCGAAGAACCCGCATTGACGACGAGTATCGCATCCATAGCGATCAGGCCTTCGGCAACGCCGCAGTGCGTCGGCGTGCATCGGCGTAGAGGACGGCGGCCGCACACGAGGCCATGCGCGAGCGCACGGAGTCCGCACGCGATGTCAGAATGATCGGTACTCGCGCACCAAGAACGATGCCCGCCGTGTCCGCCTTGGCCATGAACGCAAGATTTTTGGCCAGCATATTACCGGCCTCCAAATCCGGGACTACCAGGATCTGTGCGCGCCCAGCAACTTCGGACTTGATGCCTTTGATCCTTGCTGCTTCAAGATCGATGGCATTGTCAAAAGCCAGGGGTCCATCGAGGATGCCACCCGTGATCTGTCCGCGCTCAGCCATCTTGCAAAGTGCAGCCGCCTCGATGGTGGATGGTATCTTCGAGGTTACGGTCTCCACTGCGGAAAGGATGGCGACGCGCGGTGTGCCGAGTCCGACTTGCGTGAAGAGATCGATTACGTTCTGCACGATATCGCGTTTGGCGTCGAGATCGGGAAAGATGTTGATCGCCGCGTCCGTGATGAACAGCGTCTCGGCATAGCCCGGCACGTCCAGGATGAACACATGGCTGATCCGCCGCTCGGTACGCAGGCCAGTCTTGCTCGACGTCACCTCGCGCATGAGCTCGTCCGTGTGCAGGCTGCCCTTCATCAGCAGCTCGCCTTTGGATTGATGGATCAGCTCAACCGCTTTTGTCGCCGCGGCGTCGCTGTGGGGTACGTCGACGATGTCGAAGGGGTCGATATCGAGACGGTGCTCACGAGCGACGGCCGCAATCTTGGCGGCTGGTCCCACAAGAATCGGTTTGATGATGCCGGCTTCCGCCGCTTGGATGGGGCCGCGCAGCGCCGTCTCTTCGCAGGGGTGAACGACGACGGTCGTCGGCGCGGGTACCTGCTTCGCGCGGGCGATCAGCCGCTCGTACTTCGAAGCGCGTGGATCGCCCACAGGGCCGATCGCGGCGATATTACCGATCTCGCTGTCCTTCAACATGACCTTTCCTCACGCACAACCGCGCTCGAGGGCGAGGCTCGATCATGATGCTTTCGGCTGCGCCTCGTGCTGAGCCGACGCAATAACTGTCAGGTTTGGAACCGCAGTCGATGCCTCATCGATGCCAAACGCCCGCGCGACTCGCTGCATGCGGTCGTTATCTTCGGCGGAGAATTCACCGCGAGCGCTCAAGGCCTGCTTGATGAGGTCGAACGTTTTGCGGCGTGTATCGGCGTCGGCGGGGAGCATCGACGGAAGGGCAGCGAGGGCGGCTTCCGTATCCACGACCAGGATGTAGAACTGCTCGCGGACGAGGGCCTTGAACGCCGATAAGGACATGTCACCATGCGCGCGGCGAATGCGGCGCACCGCTTCGAAGCCCCGTTCGTCGACCGCGGCCCGCGCCAGGCCCACATAGAGCAGCGCGCGGATCGCGGCCTCGCGTAGCCCGCCGGCCGGAATGCGCGACTTCAACTCTGTAATCCGCTTCTGCACCAGCTCATCATGCAATGGCTGCTTGCTTGCTTTCCGCAACGGACGCGTCCCGGCAGGATCGATGCCGGCGGCCGCCTGCAGTGCTGGTGAGCCGTATACCGTGAAGAAGCATCGTTCCGCGATGGTCTCGCTCGCCTGCCGCCACGCGTCGAGCGCGCCGACAATCTTGCGAGATGCGTCCTCCTGCATCGCGACAAAGGGATTGTCGTTGGCCAAAGGCCTGCGGTTCTTGCGAACCTGCTCAGCCATTGTGGCGACCGGGGCCATCATGGGGTTAGCATTGGAGAAGAACTCGTATTGCAAGCGCAAAGGGTGGAGCTGTTGCATCCATTGGGCCAGCGGCGAGTTCACGAGCGCACGAACGATCGGCCGAGCAAACGTGCGGTAGAGCGCGAGGTTGGTCTCGGACACGCGAGCGGCAGTCGCGAAACAGCGCTCATCCGCCCCGTCATTGCTGCCGAGCGCGCGGATGTCATCCAAGTTCCTTGCTTCACACCGCATCACCCATTTTCCCGTCGCGAGATCTGGATTGGCGGTATGCGCGGTCCTGCTCTCGAACACCGCCTCGTAAAGGCCGGGAGGCAGAGTGTCGATCAAGTCGATATTGCTGGAAAACTCGCCGTGCTCTTTCTTAGCAACGCCGCCGGAAACAAAGATACCGAGATGGCCCACGGTTTCGTGGATCGTGTAGACAATTGTTTGCCCGTAGGATCGGATCTCATCGACATTCTTATACAAGTCTAGAATCCATCCGAGCGCCTGCTGGGGCGGTGTGATGTTATCGCCCTTCGAGCAGAAGACCACAATCGGAGAGCGGATATTGCGAAGGTCGATGGTGGTACCGTCCGAAGTTTGGATGTTTCCGGCCGCGAGATTGTTGCCGATGAACAGCTCATCGACGATGAACTGAATCTCCTCGGCATTGAGATTGACGTGACCTCCCCACCAGCGCTCGAATCCGAGGTAGCGTGGCGCCTCGGTATCGATTTTAGAATACAGGTTGTACTGTTTGGTCCACAGCGTATTTGCTGGATTTTGGTTCTCGAAATTCTGCACGAGCCAAGCCCCGTCAAATTTTCCGTTGCCCAGATCGCTGGCGAAGGCGGTCAACCAGCTGCCGCCCAAGAGGCCGCCGCTGTAGCGCATTGGATTTTTGCCGCGCACGCCAGCCCAGTAGGACAGCGGCGATCCGGCGATGATGATCGGACCGAATAGTTCAGGACGGACGGAGGCGAGCATCATGACCGCCCACCCCGCCTGGCAATTGCCGATCACGCACGGCTTTCCGTCCGCCTCGGGGTGAAGCGCGGCAACCTTCTCGAGAAAAATCGCCTCGGCGCGCGCGATGTCCCCGATGGTTTGGCCGGGCATGGGATCCGGCAGGAAACCAATGAAATAGCAGGGATGCCCCGCTTTGAACGCCACGCCAATCTCGCTGTCGGCCTTAAATCCTCCGATTCCAGGACCGTGCCCCGCGCGCGGGTCGACGATGACGAAGGGCCTGCGCGTGGAGTCGAGCTCGATGCCCGGTGGAGGAATGACTCTCACCAGACCGTAGTTGACCGGCCGCTCGAGCGTCTTGCCGCTGAGGACCAGTTCCACCTCATACTCGAGCACATGTGGCACGGCCTCGGCCAAATGCTGGCGATACTGGTTGCCGCGCTCGCGCATGACGTCCCAGAACAAGACGCTGCGCTGCGCGGCATCGACTAGGTATTCCATGGCCGGAGCAAATATGCCGAGCGGCGGCGTAAACGTGTCAACCAAAGAGGGCTGCTGTTGGTTGGATGGCATTGTGTCTGCTCCGTGCATCGCATCTTAATGGATGCGCCTAATCCAGATTAAGTTTAGCCTAATGGCGGCAGGCCACGGTCCCGCAGGATGCAGCTGGAAAATCGATACCCAGTACCGCCATCGAGCGACGGTTCCGGCGGTCGCTTAACCCCACTTTAGGGTCATGGCGACGTCTCCTGGCATCCCGCCAGGAAAATCGATGATTTCGACCCTGAGCTTGTATCCACGCGGACGGAAGTACTTCGCCCAAAGTTGATAGATCTCCTTTGGCACCCCGGTGAGTGTGTTTTCCCAGCCCGGCTCCTGCTGATTGATGGCGCGCCCCTTATCCGTGCACAGTTGGTTGGGAAAGCGGTGTACCTGTACCTCGGTCTTGCCGTTGCTCACCGCGCGCTCGATGATCTTGATGGCGCGCTGAATCGCCTCCTCGTCCGAAACGCCTGATGGCTTCTTGAGCCGATCGAGCAAGGCTTGCTTCTCCGCCTCTGCTGCGGAAAGCTGCTGCGTTTGCTTGGATGCTTCTTCCGCTTCCTTGAGCGCGAGTTTCTTCATAAAATCGCTTGCGCTGGGTAGCAGCTCGTCGAGCTTAGTTGCCATGTTCCATCCCATTCCGCATCGTGACGCAGTGAAATCACAATCTCTCTCGATGATGCAGGAAGGCGATTATATATTCCATGAATTGTCGGGGAAAGGTTCAACATAAGTAATCATGTTGGGAGGTACGTCATGACCGCTAAGCCGAGAGACTCCTCGCTGCCTTTTGCCAAATCGGGGAGGGAGCAAACAGAGGCGATGCTGGGTGTCCAAAAGGAGCTGCTTGAGGCGTATGAGCAAGCGAGCCGTGCTTGGATTGCCCGCATCAAGTCCGAACTAGACCTCTGGTCAGAGCTGGCCACCAAACTGGCAGGGACCCGGTCCGCGCCAGAAGCTTTGGGGGCTTATCAGGAATGCATAGCACAGCGCATGCAAATGGCCGCCGAAGATTGGCGGCGACTCTCCGACGACTATCAAAGGGTCATGCAAACGATCACGCAGTCAACGTTTAATGGACGGCCGATGGCAACCACGTGAAATTGAATCCGAGCAGCAATCCGCCAGCGAGCTTATGCTTTCCCTGAGTCAGTCATCATCGTGGGATGGGCGAAACTGATCCGCAGTTGCGCTGAATCGGGCGGGAAACGAACGCGTTCTCTCAAGCTTTCGGTGAGCACCTGCCGCCGGGAGAAAGAGGTAGCGTCTCGGCCGGGCTTGCGGAAGCCCTATACTGGCGAGATTGGCCTCGAAGATGGCGGGGCGGACTTCCTCAAAGTCCGCAGCAATAGGAAGCTCTCCATGATCCCAGTCGTAAAAGCCAAGCTCCTCGAAGGCAAGAAAGGCCTCATCGTCGGCATTGCCAATGAAAATTCGATCGCGTGGGGCTGCGCCAAAGCTTTCCGTGCTTTCGGAGCCGAGCTCGCGATGACCTATCTCAACGACAAGGCGAAGAAATATGTCGAGCCGCTCGCCCGCGAGCTCGAAGCACCGATCATGCTGCCGCTCGATGTGCGTACGCCCGGCCAGATGGAAGCGGTGTTCGACCGCATTGCCAAGGACTGGGGCAGACTCGATTTTGTCGTGCATTCTATTGCTTTCTCACCAAAGGACGCGCTGGAGGGGCGGGTCGTCGATGTGTCGCGGGAGGGCTTTCTCACCACTATGGACGTATCTTGCTGGACTTTCATTCGCATGGCGCATCTGGCAGAGCCGCTGATGCGCAAAGGCGGGACCCTCTTCACGATGACTTATTATGGCAGCCAGATGGTTGTTAAGAACTACAACATCATGGGTGTGGCGAAGGCCGCGCTCGAAAGCGCGGTCCGTTATATCGCCGCCGAGCTCGGTCCTAAGGGCATCCGCGTGCACGCCATCTCTCCGGGGCCGCTCGCGACACGGGCGGCCTCGGGCATACCTGAATTCGATGCATTGCTCGACAAGGCGAAAGCAAAGGCTCCTGCACGTAGTCTCGTCAGCATCGACGATGTCGGCGTCGCCACCGCCTTCCTCGCGCACGATGCAGCCCGCCTCATCACCGGTGAAACGCTGTACGTCGATGGCGGCTATCATATCATCGACTAAAGCACGTCGACCTAAAGAGGCAAGAAACCGTCACGACTTCGAGGAAGGTGAACTGATGGCGCCGAAGCGAGCAGCGGGCGACACCGCCAAGATGAAACGCAAAGCTTACGAGAAGGAGCTGCGCAAGCTTCAGGTCGAGCTTTGTCATTTGCAGGATTGGGCCAAGGCCACAGGAGCGCGGATCATCCTCGTGTTCGAAGGACGCGATGCCGCCGGCAAGGGTGGAACTATCAAGGCTATCACTGAGCGAGTGAGCCCGCGTGTATTTCGAGTAGTGGCGCTTCCGGCGCCGTCGGATCGCGAAAAAACGCAGATGTTCATGCAGCGTTACGTTCAACAATTTCCAGCGGCAGGCGAGATCGTGATCTTTGACCGCAGCTGGTACAACCGCGCCGGCGTCGAATACGTGATGGGCTTTTGCACGGCCGAGCAGCACCGGCGCTTTCTGGAACTCTGCCCGCAAATCGAAAAATACATCACGGACGGCGGCATTCGGCTCCTCAAAATCTGGTTGGAGGTCGGAAAAGACGAGCAGGAAAGGCGGTTTACCGCTCGAATGGACGATCCGCTCCGGCAGTGGAAATTGAGCCCGATGGACCTCGAATCGTACCGGCGCTGGTACGACTACTCCCGAGCGCGCGACATGATGCTGGAGAAGACGGACAGCAAGCATGCGCCATGGCATATCGTGCGGTCCGACGACAAACGCCGCGGGCGTCTCAACTGTATCTCGCACATCCTGAGGTCGATTCCCTACAAGAAAGTCCGGCGCACCAAGGTCAAGCTGCCCAAGCGATCGGACAAAGGCAAGTATGAGGATCAATCAACGCTAAACAGCAGAAATTTCGTCCGTGGAATGTACTGACGAGCCGTGAAAGGCGTGGCCACGATTGCGCGCCGGCGCGCGTCTCCGCGATGCCAGGGAACACGATGTCGATGAAGATGCGGCGGCGCCGATGATCGCCTCGCCAATCCGCGCAGCGAGCTGCTCGGTTGACTGCACAATCAGTGACGCGACGGGCACGATCGCCAACGCCGCCAAAAAGAAGATCACCGGCGGCGGCACCTTGCCGAATTAAGAATCAGGGTGATCGCAATGAAACGAACAGCCAATGGATGGAGGGGTTCATGGGATCAGGTTCGCTTGATTATTGTTTGCGAAATGCTTTTGGTTTTGCACGGTGCTTCCATCGGGCGGAGCGCTCGACGATCCGGCCGAATTCATTGTACAAATGGACCGCGAATAGCTCCAGGTGTGGCGTCCGGGTAACACTGATTTCGAGGCCGGAGGAATAAGCTCGGTCTGACCGTCTGGGCGCGATGATGCAAGACGTTTGTTTATCAGGTCGGCCGCTAAGTCATTTGGCCTGCGTCATCGCGGTGCTTCTGTCTCTCGCTTTTTTGAATCGTGCTGCGGCGGACGAAGCGGGCGTAAGCTTTTGGCTCCCAGGTCAATTCGGCAGTTTCGCTGCGGCGCCCTCGAATCCAGGGTGGTCACTCGAAAGCACATTTTACCACGCAACGGCGGCCGCGAGCCCAAGTTTAAGTTTTGCCCGCGGCGGAGGGGTTCAGACAGGTGTGAAGTCCCCCACTGATTTCCTCATGCTGACTCCGACATATGTGTTCGCAACGCCGTTATTGGGTGGACAAGCGGCCCTAGGGATGACGGCTTTGTACGGGCGGAACACCACCTCCGTGTTGGCGACGCTGACCGGACTCGGGGGAGCCTCGCTATCGGGAAGCCGGTCCGATTATGTCCTCGGATTCGGAGATTTGTATCCGGCCGCTTCCTTGAAATGGAATCGCGATGTGCACAACTTCATGATTTACGCGACGGCCGCCGTTCCCGTCGGCGTCTATGATCCAACCCGCCTAGCGAGCATGGGACTAGGCCATTGGGCGGCAGACTCTGGCGCCGGCTACACCTATCTGAACGAGCAAGTTGGATTTGAATGGTCCGCGGTTGTCGGGTTCACCTATAACTTCATCAATCCAAACACCCAATACCGAAGCGGCATCGACGCACACTTAGATTGGGCGATTTCACCGTATCTCTCCGAAAAATTGCACTTCGGCGCCGTCGGCTATGTCTACAATCAGCTGACAGACGACAGCGGCCCGAGCCCTGCGCTCGGCGGATTCAGGTCACGCGTTTCGGGAATCGGCCCGCAGATCGGATTCTTCTTTCCATTCGCGGACCTCGAAGGATACCTTAATCTCAGAGGCTATTCCGAGTTCAACGCCAGAAACCGGCTGGAAGGATGGACTGCATACGTCACGTTCTCCGTTGCGGCAGCGGAGCAGAGGTCAGCGCAACCGAAGTTTGCAAAGCCCACCACGTTGCCACGCTGACGCGGGCCTGGGGGGTGAACGGTTAGTGATCGATCTGATCGGGTTACGCTTGACCTTCGCCGAAATCATCAACACCGCCAGGAGCTGGCCGTTGATCGCAATCGGGACCTTAGTTATGGGTGCATATGGCCATCGCGCTTTGCAGTAAACTACGGTTCGGTTGGATGAAGTCCGATGATGCGGCAGGGCGGGCCAACATGGCTTCGACACGTACCAGCAGCTCGCTAGCTGGCGGCCTGCGACCTGACTGGTTGGCGCGCGAATCGCGGGAGCGACGTCGGCGGCCTAAGCCATCCCAGTGTTCCTGGCTTATGCCGCGCTAGCGGGTCTGCCCCGCAGGCAGGCATCTACGGATATCTGCTGGCTCGGCTACGCGTTGCTTGGCTCCTCGCGCCAGCTAGCGATCGGACCGACCTCTGCGATTTCCTTGATGATCGCCGATACTGCGGCGACGATGGCTTACGGAGATCCACAGCGTCACGCGCAGATCGCGAGCCTCCCGGGCGGCATGGTGGCCCTGCTTGCCTGATCGCGTAGCTACTACGGCTGAGCGTGCTGGTGCGGCTGATCAGCGACAGCATCCTCGTAGGATTCAAGGCTGGCGCCGGTTTGACGATGCGCGCATGTTGCACCGACTGCACCTCGACCTAGCGGCGCGCGGCATAGCATTGCGTATTGTCGGAGCGCATGGACGCGCACGCGAGCTGCTGCGAGCCGAAGGCATCGGCGAAAAGGTCGGAGGACTGGATCGGCTACTGGCCCTGGATGATCAGCTCCGTAGTATCGGCAAATGATTTTATCGATTGTGAAGGTCTCGGACGGTGCGTTTCCCGGAGCGGGACCAGTAAGGACAGTGGAGGGACTCAACAACAACGCTGTCGGGTTTACCTTCTTCGACGTTTGGCCGCTGCCTTCCGCTCTCGGTAATGAGAGACGCGCTCGCTTGTCTGCTCGCGCGCGTCGTCCCGCGAGGATCGCAGTCTATATCCCAGCGTCTTTTCAATGCGGGCTAGGTCTTGACCGAGCCGAGTCAAAACAAGTTTGCGCTCTTTGCCGCGAGGCATTTCGGAGCCAAACAGTTTAAAGATCAGCGGATAAGCCGCCTCGCGAACTCTCCTGATCGCCACCTCGGCAGCCTCGGTTTCCAGGCGAGACAAGCCTCCTCGATCGACAAACGTCTTCGGGTTCTCGCCCACGGGAAGACAGCCAAGCTCGGCAATTCGCTCGCGGGCCAAGCTCAAAATGATCGAAAAAGCCGATGAGAAAGAGGCCCCCCTACGAGGGGCGTCGTCGCTCATGTGTAAACGCTCGGAGCTGGTTCAGAATGTCACATAGACGATCAGGAGCCGGTCGGCCGGTCAAGACCCAATGCCGCTAGGAGGCCGACCCTAAGCGTGCTTAGGCCAGCAGCCACATCGGGGCCGAGATGCGCGCGCAACGCGCGGCGATTGCGCTCCACCAGAACGTCGAAATCTCCTCGGGCCTGGGCCGCCTTGACCACTCCAAAGGTGTACTTCCGACCCGGCACGGGCAAATCGATGGCGTCATCGCAGGTGATCTGTAGGAACACCCCCGTGTTCGGGCCGCCCTTGTAAGCCTGCCCAGTTGAGTGGAGGAACCGTGGCCCGAATTCGAGACAAGTGGCGACACGTTTGCTGTCTCGGACGCCTTGACGAATCTCCTGCAGCATCCGCTCGTGTGCCTCGTTCATCTCGATATACGCCAAAATCGCAAAATAGTCGCCCTCGTTGAGCCGGTCGAGATACGCCTTGAGATAGTTCGCGAGCGTGGGCGTGCCCTTCACCTCTTTTGCAAGTACGGCTGCATTCTTTTCATCCGTGAACAGCTCAATCCCATTCCCCGTGAAGATGGGCGTCTCCCGGGGCAGTGCACCACTTTTCTCATATTGGTCGGTGAGCTTTCGGGTTGCGATCTTGCTCGCTTCAACGTCCGGCTGATCGAATGGGTGGATGCCAAGAATCGAACCTGCGACTGCTGTCGCAAACTCCCAGCGGAAAAACTCCTCTCCGAGATCGTACGGATCGTCTACCGCAATGCGAACCACCGGGTGACCGGCACGTTCCAGCTCGTCCACGGACGCGTCCTGCGCCGCGTCCGGTCCTGACGACAGTCGCAGATAGACAAATAGGCGATCGAGGCCATAGACGTCGGGCTTGCCGAGCGCCTCTCGATCAATTGGAATCATGCCCTTGCCATTTTTCCCCGTGGACTCTGCCACTAGCTGCTCCAACCAGGCACCGAGATTGAAAATCCCCGGCGACGTTACGATGGTCATTTTGTCGCGGCCGAATTCGTGCGTCGCGACGCCGAGGATAGTGCCAAGCACAACAGCGGGGTTTTCTGCAACGGGAACGGACGGCATGCAAGCACACACCATCTCTTCGGTCCGGTCCAGGAACTTGGCGACATCCACGCCCATTACGGCTGCCGGGACGAGACCGAAATCGGAGAGAACCGAGTACCGCCCCCCGATGTTCGGCCAGCCTAGGAAGACACGCCGAAAGCTGTCGCGTTCGGCAACTTGCTGCATCTTCGAGCCTGGATCCGTGATGGCGAGAAAGCGACGCCCGGCTTCCTTCGGGCCGACAAGCCGCTCGACACGGTCGAAGAAATACTGCTTGAGAACGTTGGGCTCGAGCGTCGAGCCCGACTTGCTCGAAACGATAAAGAGCGTGTTCTTCAGATTGACTTTGTTCTCGAAGGTCTTCACCTGAGCCGGATCGGTTGAATCGAGTACGACAAGTTCGGGGAACCCCCTGATCACTCCGAAAGTCGTCTTGATGACTTCCGGACCGAGAGTCGATCCTCCCATTCCCAGCAACAGAACATGGGAGAAGCCGGCACTCTTGGCCGCTTTTCTAATAGCGGTCAGGCGCCCGATGTGAGCCAACTGATCGTTGGTAATGCCCAGCCAGCCAAGCCACTGCGCCTCATCCCTGGCGGTCCAGAGCGACGCATCCCGCCCCCACAGCTTTCTGACCTTGCCGTGGGCCCGCCATTCCGCCAACGACTCCTTTACCGCAGCGGCGAGCGGCTCCGGCAGCGCGTACGTCAAGCGATTGAGCCTCCCTGCGCCCGCCTCTCTGGTTTGCCTCTCTACCGCCTTTAGCAAATTTCCGAACGCATCGGAGAAGAGATGCACGCCTTCCACGAGCAGCTTATCGGTGACATCCCTCATGGAGATGCCGACTTCGGCGAGTGTAGCCATGGTATCAGCAGCGGACTCCACATCTTCTACAAGGCTTGCGCGCGCCCGCCCGTGGTCGCGAAACGCGTCGAAGGTCGCAGGTGGGATCGTGTTGACCGTATCGGGTCCAATTAGCTCCTCGATGTAGACCACATCGCGGTAGTTGGGGTTCTTGGTCCCGGTGCTCGCCCAGAGCAGCCGCTGCGTTTGGGCACCCTGGCTGGCCAGGGCTTGCCAGCGCGGCCCACTGAAGAGCTCTTGGTAGCGCTGATAGGTGAGCTTGGCGTTGGCAATCCCGACTTTGCCAATCAAGCCGCGCAACAGGCTTTTCTCGTTCTCCCCAGCGTGCAGCCGCGCCGCGATGAGCGTTTCGATCGCGGTATCAATTCGGCTGATGAAGAAACTTGCAACGCTGGCGACGCGCTTTAGGTCGCCGCCGCGGGCGGCATGTGTCTCCAGCCCCGCAATGTAAGCTTCTGCTACGCGCTCGTACGTGTCCTGGGCAAACAGCAGCGTCACATTAACGCTAATTCCCTCGGCGATGAGCTCGTTGACAGCGGGAATGCCCTGAGGCGTCGCGGGGACTTTGATCATCAGATTGTCGCGTCTCACGGCTCGCCACAAACGCCGGGCTTCTTCGAGCGTGGCCGCCGTGTCGTACGCGAGTAGCGGCGAGACCTCCAGGCTTACATAGCCGTCGCGCATTGACGTCTCATCGTACACGGGCCGGAGCGCATCGGCGGCATCCTGGATATCCTGGACCGCGAGTCGCTCATAGAGCGTCTTCGCATCCAGCATCCGGACGTCGGGTCCGAGAACCGCGCGGTAATCGGAGCTTCCGGTGACGGCCTTCTCAAAGATTGCTGGATTCGAGGTCACTCCGCGCAAGCCATCCTCCTCGATCAGGCGGCGCAACTCACCGCTAGTGATCAAGCTGCGGCGGATGTAGTCGAGCCATACCGACTGGCCGAAGACCTGCAGTGCACGCAGCGGGTTTTCGAGCGCGGTCGCCTTGGCGAGCCGGCGCCGATGGCGCGCCTCCCCACTGAAGCGAGCGTTCAGGAAGGCGCCAATCAGCTCGCGGGCGAGCTCGACGCCGATGATACGACCGCCGAGCACCAGCACATTCATGTCGTCGTGCTCGACGCCCTGGTGCGCCGAATAGTTGTCGTGGCACAGTCCGGCGCGAATCCCTGGCATCCTATTTGCGGCCATCGAGGCCCCAACGCCGCTCCCGCAGAACAGGATGCCGCGCTCGGCCCGGTTCTCGCGCAAAGCTCGACCGATGGCCTCCGCATAATCGGAATAGTCCACCGGATCGGGGCTATGCGTGCCCAGGTCGAGGATGTCACGATGCTCCGCAGTCAAGGAAGCCTTGACCGCCTCCTTCAGGGCAAAGCCCGCATGATCTGAACCTATCGCGATGCGCATCCTTCACCTCGCTTCCGCGATCTGGTGCTTCGCTGCTGCAACGATGTTCTCTGAAGTGAAGCCAAACTTCTTCTGCAATTCCTTGAGCGGCGCCGACGCGCCGAAGGTCTCCATGCCAATGCTGTGGCCGCGCCGGCCGACATACCGCGTCCAGCCAAGAGTGGATCCTTTTTCCACCGAGACGCGCGCGGTGACCGACTCCGGCAGCACCTGCTCGCGATAGTCTGGGTGATCGCGGCAGTAGTGCTCGAACATCTCCCATGATGGCATGCTAACCACGCGGGCCTTAATCCCTTGGGCGTTGAGTATCTCGTACGCCTCCACGCAGAGCGCGACTTCACTCCCAGTCGCCAGCAGCAAGACTTGAGGCCGGCTGTCGTCCGCATCCGCGAGAACATAGCCGCCGCGCCGCACGCCCCCCGCCGCCGCATATTTCGTTCGGTCCAGCGTTGGCACCGCCTGCCGGGTCAGAATCAACGCGACCGGCTCGTGGCGGAACTCCGCAATGACGCGCCAAGCCTCGACCGTTTCGTTGGCATCGGCCGGTCGCAGGGTGATGAGTCCAGGTATGGCGCGCAGAGAGGCCAGATGCTCCACGGGTTGGTGTGTTGGCCCATCCTCCCCGACTCCGATCGAATCGTGGGTAAAGATGTAGATCACCGGGATTTCCATCAACGCGCTCAAACGGATTGCCGCACGGCCGTAGTCGCTAAAGATCAGGAATCCCGACCCAAACGGTCGAATCTTCGACAATGACAGACCATTGAGGATGGCACCCATGGCGTGCTCGCGAATGCCGAAGTGGAGATTCCGCCCGGCCGGGTTCTCCGCGCTGAAATCTCCGGCGCCTTCAAATGTAAGCCGTGTCTTGCATGAGGGCCCGAGATCGGCGGAGCCGCCGAGCAGCCACGGCACATCCCTCGCGAGCGTGTTCAGTGCCTGGCCCGAGGCGTCTCGAGTGGCCACGCCTTTACTGTCGGCAGAAAATGCCGGCCACCCCCTGTCCCACCCATCCGGTAGCTCACGGCGCAGCATGCGATAGCCCTGGTCAGCAAGCTCCGGATACTGGCGTCGGTACTCCTCAAACTGAGCCCACCAGGCACGATGCAGCGCCAAGCCGCGCGCCCCGATGCCCTCCTGGAAATGCTCACGCACCTCATCCGGGACGACGAACTTCGCTTCTGGAGTCCAGCCGTAATGGCGCTTCGCCAGCCTGATCTCTTCCTCGCCCAGCGGTGCCCCGTGCGCCGCGCTCGTATCCTGTTTGTTCGGCGCGCCGTAGGCGATGTGGCTATCGACAATGATCAGGGTCGGTCGATCGCTCGTGCTCTTGAACGTCCTGAACGCGCGCTCGAGCATCTCGAGATCGTTGGCGTCGCCGACGCGCGTGACGTTCCAACCAAGGCCGATGAAGCGCGTGGCCACGTCATCGCTGTACGCCAGCGCCGTATTACCCTCGATGGTTATGTGGTTGTTATCATATATCCAGCAGAGATTGTTGAGCTTGAGGTGTCCCGCGAGCGAGGCGGCCTCGCCCGAGATCCCTTCCATCATGCAGCCGTCGCCGCACAGAGCGTATATGTCGTAGTCGAACAGATTGAAGCCAGGCCGATTGAAGTAGCTGGCCAACCAACGCTCGGCGATGGCCATGCCGACACTCGTCGCCAGCCCTTGTCCCAGCGGGCCCGTCGTCGTTTCGACGCCCGAGGTCCAACGGTATTCCGGATGGCCAGGGCATCTGCTGTCAAGCTGTCGGAAGCTTTTGATATCCTCCAGCGTCACCGATAATCGTCCGAGCGTTTCATATTTAGGATTGACCGCCCGCACCCCGCTCAAGTGCAGCATCGCATAAAGCAACATCGATGCGTGACCGACCGACAACACGAAGCGATCGCGGTTGGGCCAGATCGGATGGGTGGGGTCGAAGCGCAGTATGCGTTGCCAAAGACAGTAGACCACTGGCGCCAGCGCCATCGGTGTTCCCGGGTGACCGGAGTTAGCCGCTTGTACGGCATCCATCGCCAGCGTGCGGATGGTGTTGACGCACAACTGGTCCATTTTGTCGTTTGTCGATTTGGCAAAACTCGATACTGCGTTGGCGGTGAGGGTGCTTGTGCCCATCGATCTTGCTCCGAATGGTGGCGACGGCCTGAGGGGAGATCCGCGACTTGCGACCGATCGATCACATCGATGACGAGATGGATGTCTCGTTCAGCATCGCCGGCCAGAACGGCACGTTTGATCTTAGCCTTTTCGTTATAGCCCTGCACGTGTACGTGCTCGCTGGGCCATAGTTCCATCCTACGAGGTCATGATGGATTTCAGGCCGACCGCACACTTGCGGCCACGCTGGAGGGCTCGTCAGGGTGGAGCGAAGGTCACCTTCCGGAAGCCGTTGTGTGGGCAGCGTTCGGCAATTTCCGTGAGCGCATATCCGGTGCGGCATTCTGACCGCTCAGGCTCCACTCCGTCTCACCGTGCCTGTGAGAAGGACCGCAGCACGCGCCCCTGTCCTCATCCCATGACCCCCGCCAACGCACTCCTGGTTATCGCTTGCGCTTCCTCCTGGATGCGCCGCAAGTGCTCGCTCCCACGAAAGCTCTCCGCGTAGAGCTTGTAGACATCTTCCGTGCCGGACGGACGCACCGCAAACCATCCTTGAGGGGTTACGACCTTCAGGCCCCCAATAGGCGCGCCATTCCCCGACGCCGTCGTCAGCACAGCTTCGATTGGCTCACCGGCAAGCTCGGAGGCGCTGACGTCCCCGGGCGAAAGGTCGAGCAGAACGGATTTTTCTTCCGCGGTGGCCGGGGCGTCGACACGCTCGTATGCCGGTGCGCCCAGCTCCCGGGTCAGCTCGGCGTACAGCTCGGACGGATCGCGGCCAGTGCGCGCCATGAGCTCCGCGGCCAGCAAGCCCATGATGATCCCGTCTTTATCCGTAGTCCAAACTTTGCCGTTACGCCGGAGAAACGACGCGCCCGCACTCTCCTCGCCACCGAAGCCAAGCGATCCGTCGAGGAGACCCGGTGCGAACCACTTGAATCCGACCGGCACCTCGACCAGCGTGCGCCCGATCTTGGCGGCGACGCGATCGATGATGCTGCTGCTCACGATGGTCTTGCCGATCGCTGCCTCGGGCCGCCAGTCCGGACGATGGGTAAAAAGATAGAAAATCGCCGCCGCAAGGTAATGGTTGGGATTCATCAGACCCGCGCTATGCGTCACGATGCCGTGTCGGTCGGCGTCGGGGTCGTTACCAAAGGCGATATCGAAGCGGTCTTTGAGCCCGATCAGCTTTGCCATGGCGTAGGACGACGAACAGTCCATACGAATCTGACCGTCCCAGTCCAGCGACATGAATCGGAACGTATGATCCATTCTGTCGTTCACGACCTCCACGTGAAGCCCGAATCGCTCAGCGGTGGGATTCCAGAACGCTACGCTTGCACCGCCAAGCGGATCGACGCCGATCTTGAGCTGCGCGCCCGCGATGACCTCCATGTCTACAACCGAACCCAGGTCCGCCACGTACGTCCCGATATAGTCGTGCGTGTGGGTGGTGGCTGCACCACGCGCCTTGCTGGAAGCCATTCGGGCCACGGCTCCGAGATCACTCAATATCAGCTGGTTGGCTCTGTCCTCGATCCACCGCGTCACAACTGTATCGGCGGGTCCGCCACTCGGCGGGTTGTACTTGAAGCCGCCATCTTCCGGCGGATTGTGTGAGGGCGTGATGACGATGCCGTCCGCGACACCTGTCGCCCGTCCAAGGTTAAACGTGAGGATGGCGTGGGAGATTGCCGGCGTAGGCGTATAGCCGTCACTGCTATCGATCATGGTCTCGACGCCATTTGCTGCGAGCACCTCGAGGGCAGTTGTGAAAGCTGGCTCGGATAGTGCGTGTGTGTCTTTTCCGATGTACAGAGGGCCGCTGATGCCCTGGCTGCTGCGGTAATCGCAGATCGCCTGCGTGATCGCTAGAACGTGCGACTCATTGAACGAGCCACGCAGGGAAGAGCCCCGATGGCCGCTGGTGCCGAAACTGACTCGTTGCGCGCGGTCCGTGAAGTCGGGTTTGCGCGCGTAGTATTCTTGTCGAAGTTTGTCGGCATCGACTAGGACGTTCTTCGGAGGGGGCTTAGCGGCAAGGGGATGGATCGTCATTGATATCATTTGATTGAGTAGGACGATTCCGGGAATCCTTCAAGCGCAAGCGCGAGGAGGACGACGGACCGCGGCTGCGCCACATATGTCGCCTGCGTTACGATCGGCGCGGTTTCCCAGAAGCAGATGTCACCGGGTGACTCGAGCGCGGTGTCGATACAGCGCCGCCACCCCTGCTGACGGTCGGCGGGTACCGGTGGCAACTCGAACGTCAGCGGTTCCCAATAGGCATTGAGCATCCCGTGGAGCAGAAAACGGGCGCGCAAACTCTGCAGGGTGAAAGCCAGGCAGTGCGACTGGTCGCTCCAGTCCGGATGTTTGAGCGCAACTCCGTGCCACTCGATGCGTGCCCGACGAAGCAGTTGATTGAGGCTGAGTACGGTGCCTTCCGCCACGACATCACGGCGTTGTCGAAATCTATTGAGCGCTTTGACGAATCGGTGGATGTCGCCATGCCGCTCCAGCAGGCTCCAGTCGAACCAGCTGATATCAGAGTCCTGGCAGTAGGCGTTATTGTTGCCCCTCTGGGTTCGGCGCACCTCGTCGCCCATGAGCAGCATCGGCGTCCCAGCTGCCAACAGCATCAGTGCGAAGAAGTTCTTGACTTGGCGGTTGCGCAACGCTTCGACCGTTGGATCGTCGGTCGGCCCCTCCACGCCGCAGTTCCAACTCAAATTGTCATCGGAGCCGTCGCGGTTGCTCTCGCCGTTGGCCTCATTGTGCTTGTGGTTGTACGAGACGAGGTCGTTGAGGGTGAAGCCGTCGTGGCAGGTCACGAAATTGATGCTTTGTTCGGCCTCGCGTTCTTCGTGACCATAAAGGTCCGGGCTGCCCAAGATCCGTGTGGCCATGCCCGACACCGAGCCGTTGTCGCCTTTGAGGAAGCGCCGGACGTCGTCGCGGAATCGGCCGTTCCACTCCTGCCACCTGTCGCCGATGAAGCTTCCCACCTGATACAGTCCTGCTGCATCCCACGCCTCTGCAATCAGCTTGGTGCCAGCCAGCAAAGGATCCGACTCGATGTCCCAGAGCACGGGCGGGTTTGGCAGCGGGCGGCCGTCCTCGTCGCGCGACAGGATCGACGCGAGATCGAACCGGAAGCCGTCCACATGCATCTGAGTCACCCAATAACGCAGGCTGTCCTGGATCAGGCGGCGCACGATCGGCTGGTTGGCGTTGAGCGTGTTGCCACAACCGGTGTAGTTGGCGTAACGGGACTTGTCCTTCTCGAGAATGTAATAGACGTCATTGCCCAGACCGCGATAGCACAACGTCGGCCCGGTCAGGCCGCCTTCTGTCGTGTGATTGAAGACGACATCGAGAATGACTTCGAGTCCCGCGCGGTGGAGCGCTTTGACCATGTCGCGAAATTCATCGAGGACTGCCAGCGGGTTCTTCTGCGAGCTATACGCGTGATGCGGCGCGAAGAATGAAACCGGCTGGTATCCCCAATAGTTCACGCGGCCTGCTGAACCGTCCTGAGGGTCGAACTGAAACACGGGCAAGAGCTCCAGGGCGGTGACGCCCAAATCTTTGAGGTAGGGGATCTTCTGGATCAGTCCAGCGTATGTACCGCGCTTTGCGGACGGGACGCCTGAGCTGGGATGGCGTGTGAACCCAGCCACATGCAACTCGTAAATCACGGTCTCGGCAAACGACCGCTTAAGCGGCAAATCGCCTTGCCAGTCATAGCGATCGGGATCAACCACGACGCTTTTCATGGCCACGCCCGCATTGTCACCCGGCTGCGCCGCAGCGCAGCGGTCGTATGTCTCTGGGACAGCTACGGCGAGCCCGTAAGGGTCGAGGAGTACCTTCTCGGCGTCGAAGCGATATCCACGCTCTGGAGCGAATGGTCCGTGCGCACGGTAGGCATACACCTGGCCCGGCTGGAGGTCCGGCACAAAGACATGCCAGTAGTGATGGGTGCGGTGCTCATCGGCTTTGAGAGGGATGACCTTTGCGGGCTGGATGGCATTCGCGTCATCGAACAGAAACAGCTCCACCAGAACGGCGCTTTTTGAGAATACGCTGAAGTTGACGCCGCCCGGGTGGACAGTTGCGCCAAGAGGAGCACTCGCACCCGATGTGACGACGCGGGTGCTCATGGTCACCTCAGGTCTCATCTCTCGCCTGGAGCGATCGGCCGGACCTTCCAGATATTTCGGCAATACTCCCGGATCGAGCGGTCAGAAGAGAAACGGCCGACTCGGGCGCTGTTGAGAATCGACATGCGCGTCCAGTTCTTCTGATCGGAGTACGCATCGCTCACGCGCTGTTGGCAGTCCACATAGGCCTGATAATCTGCCAGAAGCATGTAGTCGTCGCGGGTGAGCAGCGATTCGACGAGCGGATGAAAGAGCTCGCGATCGCCGTCCGACAAAAAGCCGGAATTGATGACATCTATCGCCTCGCGCAGCTCCGCATTTGCTTCATAGATGCTGCGTGGCGTGTACCCCTCAGCCTTCCGTCGTTCAACCTCCTCAGCCGTCAGACCGAACAAGAAGAAATTCTCGTGGCCTACCGCGTCGCGGATCTCAATGTTGGCACCGTCCAACGTGCCGATGGTCAATGCCCCATTCATCGCGAATTTCATGTTACCCGTGCCTGAGGCCTCCTTGCCGGCCGTGGAGATCTGTTCCGACAGATCGGCGGCGGGATAGACGCGGTGGCCGTTCTTGACGTTGAAGTCCGGAAGGAACACCACCTTGAAAAGTTGAGAGACCACTGGATCTTGATTGATGGCGGCAGCGACCGAGTTGATCAGCTTGATGATCAGCTTGGCCATGCGGTATCCGGGAGCGGCCTTGCCGCCGAAGATCACGGTACGGGGTGTGCCCGCGGCGGCTGAGGCACGCCTCAGCCTGTTATAAAGGGTGACCAGGTACAACACGTTTAGGTGCTGGCGCTTGTACTCGTGCAGGCGCTTCACCTGGATGTCGAACATGGAATGTGGATCCACAATGATGCCCGTTCGCTCTTTGATGAGACCGGCCAGAGCGCGTTTGTTGTCGGCCTTTACGGCTTGCCAGTTCCCCTGGAACCCGACATCGAGGGCCAATGGCTCCAACCGCTCGACCTCGTCTTCCAGATTCGCTATCCATCCATCGCCGATATGGCGGGTGATGAGCGCGCTCAATTTTGGGTTACTCAACGCAAGCCAGCGCCGCGGCGTCACGCCGTTCGTTACGTTGAGGAATTTCTCGGGTGCCACTCTATGGAAGTCGCTGAGCACTGTCCGCTTCAGAAGCTCGGTATGGAGAGCCGCGACTCCGTTGATCGCGTGGCTGCCTACGCTGGCAAGATGCGCCATGCGTACATGTTTGTCGCCCGCTTCATCAATGAGTGAAAGCCGCCGAAGGAGCTGATCGTCTTTGGGATACCGTAGCCGGAGATCGTCGAGGAAGCGGCGATTGATCTCGTAAATGATCTCCAGATGGCGCGGCAGCAGCTTGGCAAATAACGGCAGCGGCCAGCGCTCCAATGCTTCGGCAAGAAGCGTGTGGTTCGTGTAAGCGCAGGTCTGCTGCGTGATACCCCAGGCCTGATCCCAGTCCATGCCGTGCTCATCAACAAGCAGCCGCATCAATTCGGCGACGGCGATGGAGGGATGCGTGTCGTTCAACTGGGCGGCCCAGTACCAATGGAGCTCTTCAAGCGGCTTGCCACGGATGAGAAGCAAACGGATCATGTCCTGAAGCGAGCAGGACACGAAGAAGTACTGCTGTGCTAACCGCAGCTGCTTGCCTGCTTCAGGCTCGTCGTTCGGATAAAGCACCTTGGAAATGGTCTCCGACGTCACCTTCTCGTCCACCGCCCGATAGTAATCGCCGACATTGAATGCTGCGAAGTCGAAGGATTCCGTGGCTTCGGCCTTCCACAGCCGCAGCACGTTTGTGGTAGGCACCCGGTAACCTGGAACAGGAGTGTCATAGGCGACACCTTTGACCACCTTCTCGGGACGCCACCGCAGGCGATAGCGGCCTTTCTCGTCTTGGTAGGGCTCGGTGTGCCCGCCAAGCTTCACATCGAAAGTGATTTCCGAACGCACGATCTCCCACGGGTTCCCGAAGCGCAGCCACTTGTCGGTAAGCTCGATCTGCCAGCCGTCACGGATCGCCTGATCGAAGATGCCAAACTCGTAGCGTATGCCGTAGCCCACGGCAGGAATGTCCAGCGTCGCCAGCGAGTCCATGTAACACGCCGCCAGCCGGCCAAGACCGCCATTGCCTAGCCCGGGCTCCTCCTCCTGCTCTAGAAGATTCGACAAGTCCTGCCCGACTCGCGACAACGCCTCTTCGACGGCCTGCCAGATTCCAAGATTGATCAAGCCGTTGCCCAGATGCGGTCCGGTCAAGAACTCCGCTGAAAGATATGCAACGACCTTGGCATCCCTGTTCGTGTCGGCAATTGATTCCACGGTCGCGATATAGCGGTGCATCATACGGTCGCGAACGGTATAGGCGAGAGCCAAGTACCAGTCGTTGCGCGTTGCATGCCGCGGCAGTTTGCCCTGCAGGCAGTACAGGTTATCGATCAGGGCTGTGGCGATCGCATCCGCGTCGAGTCCGGCGCGAATGGGAGAGCAACCCGCCTTGTGTGTTCTGGACTGGTTGGCCACTCCGGATCTCATACCTCGTCCTCCTCAGCCAACCGCGTCCCAGCCCACGACATCGCATCATCTGCAAAAGATCTTGGGAGCGCCATGCCGCTAGTTGCCTGTCTATCGGGTGTCGTTCGAGCCTGCGATCGTGCAGCAATCTGCGTTTCGGTCCTCAGGTCTTTCGGTTGGATCGAGCGCGGCCGGGGGGCAGATCCGGGCGAATAGCGTTATCTTTTGCCCACAGCCGAAAACCACCGCGGAAGGCGTTGGCATTGTGCCCCGCGCGACAACGCGGAGGTAGTGCGTCGAGCTTCTTTACGTTACCTCCCCCAATCACCGTCTCATCGGGCCTCAGCGCGGCGACAAGACGCTCCACGACATCGGACACGCGATCCCGCCACTTCCTCTTGCCGTCACGTTCCAGCCCGACGCGACCAACGTAGCTCTCGTAAGTGCCTTTCTTGTACGGCAGATGGCCGAGCTCCATAGGCTCCACCCTGCCGTCGACGATCAGGGAGGTGCCCAGTCCCGTCCCAAGGCCCAGAAATAGCATTTTGCCACCCTGGTAGCTGCCGATAGCCTGCATGGCCGCGTCGTTGAGAACCTTCACAGGACAACCGAAGGCTGCGGCGAAATCGAATCCGACCCAGCCCCGTCCTAGATTCGACGGGTCCGCAGTCGGCCGCCCGCCCAAAACTGGGCCGGGGTAGCCGATTGAGACCACTTCATACGTCCAGTCCGCGGCGAGTCTTTTGACTCCCGAAACCATCTGCCCAGGAGTGAGCCTCCGACCGGACCGAAAAGACCGAATTTCTGTTTGCCCGCTGGCGAGGATCTTGACTGAAGTGCCGCCCACGTCGATGACCAGCACCTTATTGTCTGGGGGGCCGCTTGCAAGCACGTCCTTCATTAAGGATCGGACTGCGCCATCCGCTGGAGCTAGCCCCATTGTCATGCGCTTGGCGGAAGCCGATGATTTAACGCTCATAACAGTAGCTGACTCGCTAGAACACGGCGGCCTTGGATTTGATCACGTTCAATCAGGTTCCACGAAGCGACAAACGAGGTGACGCGCTGCTTTCTAGATTCGCCTTGTCCTGCAGAGCGATTGCACAACCGCTCAGGCATTGACCGCGGGAATCCTCCTGCTCACCGGCCGGACCGCGACCGGATTTTCCCGACTCAACCGAACTTCTTCTGTTTCATGGCGTATCACAAGGCATTCGCCTTCACGCAACGCGTATTCTACCTTGTCCAGACTGATTTCGACTTCCAGCCTCTGGCCGTGGTACGTCACAGGAAAACGAAGTATCGCGTTTTCTTCAGGCGCACGACGTGGCCAGAATGACAGTGTCCCATCTTCGTCCCGCATGCCGCCGAACCCATAGGTGAGCGTCATCCAGGTCCCTCCCATCGAGGCGATGTGGCAGCCGTCTTTCACGTTTCCACCCACATCTGCCAGGTCCATCAGCAGTGCCGCCATCCCGTACCGAATGGCTTTGTCCATATCGCCGATTTGTGCCGCGATGATTGCCTCGACGCACGACGACAACGATGAGTCCCCTGTGGTTAATGGATCGTAGAAGTAAAAGTTACGTTTCTTCGTCTCTGGTGAAAAAATATCGCCCAGCAGGAAAATGGCCAACACCACGTCCGCCTGTTTGATCACCTGTTTCCGATAGATGTTGAGCGGGTGGTAAAATAAAAGAAGTGGATAATGCTCGCGTGGTGTGTTCTGGAAGTCCCAAGGCTCTCTATCTAAAAAGCTGTCATCCTGCGGGATTATTTCCAGCTTCTCGTCATAAGGCACGTACATATTCTCCGCTGCCCGGATCCACGTCTCTACCTCAGACGGCTGAAGCGCAGTTTTGTGCACCAGCGCGTTGTACGCTTCCGGTTCCGCTGTCTGGAGAGATTTGACGGTTTGGGCTGCATAGCGCAGGTTTTCTCGGGCCATCAGGTTAGTGTACGCGTTGTTGTTCACGACGGCGTTGTATTCATCGGGCCCCGTGACTCCATTGATGCAGAATTTTCCACCTTTTGCGTCCGAGTAGAAGCCTAGGTCGAGCCACAGCCGCGCGGTTTCCACGAGCATCTCAGCACCGTACTCGTGCAGGAACTGCTCGTCCCCAGTTGCTTGCACATACTTGCGCAGCGCGTACATGATATCCGCGTTGATGTGGTACTGTGCAGTTCCGGCCGCGTAGTACGCCGATGCTTCTTCCCCACTGATGGTGCGCCACGGGAACATGGCTCCTCGATGGCCCAATTCTTTGGCACGAACTCGCGCCTGTGGCAGCATCTTGTAGCGAAAGGTCAGCAGATTCCTGGCAATCCGGGGAGAGGTATAGGTGAGAAAAGGCAGCACATAGATTTCGGCGTCCCAGAAGTAATGTCCCTCATACGCCTTTCCGGTGAGGCCTTTCGCCGGCACGCCCGCGTCTTCCGCACGCGCTGAGGCCTGTAACATGTGAAAAAGGTTGAAGCGGATCGCTTGCTGGATCTCCACGGTACTGCGGTTCGTACGATCCTCCCTGATATCCCTGATCCGTACGTCGCTGCGGCGCCAAAAATCGTCCATGTACTGCTCTTGAGCAGTCAGCAGCTGTTGGAATCCCTGGCGCGTTACGCGATCCATAGTCCACTCAGCACGGCCGCAGAGTTCCTCAGCCGATGCCGTCTCGGAAGTATGATAGACAATGTATTTGGTGAGCCGGATCGGACAGCTAGGCTGCGCCTCGATTGTGAATGCAACCTGGCCGAAGTCGTCCGTGTGGACAGCCTTCTCGGTATGCGGACACGAGGTCTCTAGCGCATGGTCAGTGGCACATGCCACGGTCAAGCGGCTCTTTTCCGTCGCATGGCACAGCACGATGCGACGTTCTATAGAATAGTTCGCTCGCGGATGGAGAACTCGTCCTGAAAAAGCTTTAGCCTGCCGCGGATCATCACCGCGGATGCCCGCGCTCGGTTCATTCGTCGCCATCTCCGAGGAGATCACGATGAAGGCTTTCGCATTGAGGAGTGTCACACAGTAAGAGATGGCGGCTACGTGCCTATTGTCGAAAGAGACCAAACGCCGAGATGTGATCAACACCTGTTTTCCCGCAGGAGTCTCCCACAGGAGTTCGCGGTCAAGCGTCCCGGACTTCATGTTGAGCCGCCGGTCGTATCTTAAGAGATTCGCATCGGGCAACAAGAAGGGCTCGTCGTCGACGAAGAGTTTAATGATCTTGCTGTCGGTGACGTTGCAGATGGTCTGGCCAGTCTTCGCGAAACCGTAAGCTTCTTCTCCGTAGACTATCGGCCACGTTTCATAGAAACCATTGATGAGGGTGGAATTTTCAGCATTGGGGCCACCTTCCTCCGGGCACCCGCGCATGCCGAGGTATCCGTTGCCAAGCGCCAGCATCGTTTCCAGCTGCGCCAGGAATTCTGGGTGAAACGCTTTCTCGATGACGTTCCACTCGTCGGCCGGATAATCGTGGGATGGCGGCCGGAGGCGTTCATGATGGAGCATCGGGCCGTTTCTCCCAAGACAGCGCGAGGCGTTGGTCAGTCAACCAGCTCGCCCAGATCGTTGACCACCAGATGCGCGCCATGATGCTTCAGCTCCTCGGCATTCCCCTTGCGCGCGACGCCGACTACAAGTCCGAAGTTCCCAGCAGAGCCGGCCTGGACTCCGGAGATTGCGTCTTCAATGACAACCGTTCTTGTCGGCTCAACTCCGAGTAGCTTCGCCGCCATCAAGAACGTATCCGGCGCCGGTTTCCCGGCCAGCTGTTGCGCCTCGATCACGTTGCCATCGACTTGGGCATCAAATAAGGCATCTAACTTGGCGGCCTTCAGGACGGCCGTGCAATTCTGACTCGAGGTGACGACGGCGATTTTGAATCGCTGATCGCGGAGCTGATGAATGAGCTTAACGCTTCCCCCGTAAGCCTCCACCCCCACCTCTTGAATGATATCGTTAATCAAGTCGTTCTTCCGGTTCCCGAGCCCGCCCACTGTTTCGACCTGTGGCGGGTCGTCGGGGCTTCCCTCGGGGAGTTGGAGACCGCGTGATGCGAGAAAATCGCGAACACCATCGAAGCGGGGCTTCCCATCCACATATAGCCGGTAGTCGGTCGCAAGATCGAAGGGCCGAAATGCCTCACCTGTCTGCGTGGCACGGTTTCGAAGGTACTCGTCGAACATCTGTTTCCAACACGCCGCGTGGAGTTTGGCCGTGTCGGTTATCACACCGTCGAGGTCAAGAAGGACGGCATCGTACTGGGCGCGGCTGATTACGCGCCTGCTGTTGGGCTGCCGCATCGATCGCTCTCCTGTAAGCAAGGTCATTTGCTAAGGGCCAACCGCCTGAACAGTTCGTATGGGATACTTCACTTTGATTGTGTCTCGCGTGCTCCAGCTTCTGTCTGATCATCGCGCCTTAGTTGTGAGGGGCCCGTTCCAAATCCGTACAGCCGGTATTTCGCGGTAATAGCCGAGCACACACAGGGTCCCCGTATTCAGCAGAAAGTGTTGGCCGCCGCTCGCCGGCAGCCCGATCCACCGCGCCACGAGCACGCGCAGCACGTGCCCGTGCGCGAACAGCGCGGTGTCGCCATCGACCGCGCGCGACCGAGCGATCACCCGGTCCACTCGCGCACCCACCTGGTCCGGCGCCTCGCCGCCCGGACATCCATCCCGGAAGATTAGCCAGTCGGGCGCCGCCTCGTGGATCTGCTTGGGTGTCAGTCCCTCGTATTCGCCGTAGTTCCACTCGACTAAGTCGGAGTCGATGACGGCCTTATCGCCAAGGCCCGCCAACTCACAGGTCTCTCGCGCGCGTTGCATCGGGCTGCAGAGCACAAGCTCAAATGCTGTGGTGGCGAGTGCCGGCCGCATCCGCTGCGCGAGCCGGCGACCGTTATCGGTCAACGGGATGTCCGTTGTACCAGTGTGTTGCCCGCTGAGGCTCCAAGCCGTCTCCCCGTGCCTGATCGCGAACACGTTCACGTTCGCCTCCCCAAGGGTCAAACATTATCGGCCTCCGTTGATCGAACCCCCGCGGATGCCGCTTCCTGTCCCCACCTCCAGCCGGTGATTTCGGGCATATCGTCGCCGTACCGGGCAATGAACTGCTTGTGGTCGATGAGCTTGTCGCGGATCACCTGCTTGGCATATGCAGCGCGCGCCCTAAGCTTCGGCACGCGGTTGATCACGTCACCGACGAGGTGGAAGCGATCGAGATCGTTCAGCACGCACATGTCGAACGGTGTCGTTGTGGTGCCC
>Ga0081455_10001550_pt1 | contig 28283 bp, 30 predicted proteins | sample TabmetS3T2R1_FD_70207 | JGI IMG/M metagenome (GOLD analysis project Ga0081455, IMG submission 70207) | Tabebuia heterophylla rhizosphere microbial communities from the University of Puerto Rico - S3T2R1 | ecosystem: Host-associated > Plants > Roots > Rhizosphere ... | reverse complement strand
ACGGCGCGCGGCGTCGTCCGCGGGTCCCTCCTATGGACTACCGGGACAACCCGCACTCCCCATCCAAAAGGGGTCAACCTTGGAAGCCGATCCGGGGTCAACTTCCCGCGCCGGTTGACAACAGCGTACCGCCATCGGTCCTCAAAGCGGCCAACGCGCGCCTTGGTGGCGCCGGTGAAGGCGCCCCCCCTATGACCGAACAGCTCGACCTCGATCAGCGTATCCGGCAAGGCCGCACAGTTCATCGCGACCAACGGGCCACCCAAGCGCGTACTCAGCCGATTCAGGCGTTCGGCGATCAACTCCTTGCCCGTCCCGCGCTCACCGATCACCAGCACGGGCCGATTGCGTGGCGCCGCTGCGCTCAAGGAGCGGATCCGCAAACTCGAGGCGATCGCATCCGGGGTAGACTCGCTACCCTGCCTCGCCTTCACGTCACTTGATCCTGCGTCTACCAAGGCACAAATGCTATATAAGAGGCGGGACAATGCGGGAACAAGCTCAGCATGACTGCTGGCTTACATAGCGTCGCATAATCCTCTAGCGCGTTAGCATGAGCGACATCGTCACCATCTACGAAGATTATGAGCTGCTCGACGCCGACGACCGCTACCGGCTGCTGATCGATCTCGGTAAGGCGTTGGAGTCCATGCCGGACGTACTCAAGACCGACGCAACCCTCGTGCGGGGCTGTTCGGCCGCCGTGTGGGTCTACCCTACCCGCCTTGGCGACGGGCGCCTCCATTTCCTCGCCGACAGCAACGCCGCGATCACCAAGGGCATCATCGCACTGGTGCTTGCGACAGTGCAGGACAAATCGCCAACAGAGATAGCCGCCACCGATATCGCCGGGGAACTAGCTCCATTCGATCTGCGTAATCAGCTAAGCTCGAACCGGACGCAGGGCATTCCCAACATGATCGCACTAATCCAGGCAACGGCCGCCCGGTACGCGAGCTAGGATGATCAACTCCCCACCCGCGGAGCCGGCAACCCGCAGCGTTTACGTATTGATCGGAGCGCTGGCGCTGATCGGGCTGGGACTGAGGATCGCTGGCGCGCAAGGCGGGCTGTGGCTCGATGAAGCATGGTCCGCGGACTTCGCCCGCAAGGCGAAATCGCCAATCGACATTTTTTTTGTCATCCACCACGATAACAACCATTATCTCAACACCTTGTGGATGTACCTCGCAGGTTGGGGGGCGCCGCCGATGGTGAGCCGCCTGCTGTCGATAGTGACGGGCACGGTGACGATCCTCATCGGCGGACTGATCGGACTGCGGCGCGGCGCGATCCAGGGTATCCTGCTCGCATTGTTCTTTGCGATCTCGCCCATGCTGGTCGCCTATGGGGCCGAGGCGCGGGGCTATGCGCCGATGTTCCTTGCGCTGACGTCGATGATATGGGTCGTGGCGCGCTGGCTGGATCATCAGCAAGCCCCTGTCCCATCAATGCCGCTCGCGCTGATCACGGCGTTTGGTATGCTCTCCCACCTGACGATGCTGTTCGCGCTGATCGGCATCGGCCTCTGGTCAACCGCCGTGCTCGCCAAGGGCCGGAGCCTCCGCGAGTTGATCGCCGTCACGGTCGATCTGTTCGGCCTATCGGCGATCGTCGCTGCTGGAATCCTCGTAATGGCCATCGCCGTTCCACTGCTGGGCCCGACCGGCTTCCAGTTCGGCGGCTATGATCCCTTCTCGATGCGGACATTGGGCATCGGCCTTTCCGTCCTGTTCGAATATGTGCTCGGGCTGCGCGGACCAATCGCATATGTGATGCTCCCATCGCTCCTGCTCCTTTTGCCGCTGTTTTTCGCGAGCCGAACGGCCGATCGGAGTTTCATCCTGCTTTGTATCGCCGCGTTACTGACGGTTCCCGTGCTATTCGTTGTGGCGCGGATCGCCAATGCGGCATTTGCCCGCTATCAGTTGCTGACCTGCTTCGGCCTCCTCCTTGTCGCGAGCGAGGTCATCGCGTCAGGGTGGATGCGGGGGAGCTGGCGGAAGCCGCTGGCACTGGTAGCACTGGGCACACTTGTCATTGGGCAATTTTGCATCACGCTTTCAATCATAACCAACAAACGTGCTGACCCTTCCGCTGCGATCACCGCGATGGCGAGCCGCGCACCAGGTGGCGCGAGCATATCAGTCGGGCATATGCGCGACGTGCCGGTAATCGAAGCCGCGGCCGCAACCGCACGCTATCCGTTAAAAATCAAGGAAACATGCCCCGGTGCTCATTTCGCGTTTCTTGCTGCACCGGACTTCCCGGATTTGCCTCCAAGCACGACGGTGTGTGACATGCACTATACGGGCATCGCCGGCGCTGCACGCACGGAGCTCTCCGGCATGTCATGGCGGCTTTACGCACGCGACGACGTTCAGGCGGCGCGGCGTTCCTCAGCCGCGCGCAGTACTTCATAGGCGGTCTGGACCGCCTGGAAACGCTTGGCGGCTTCGACGTCATCAGGCTTTACGTCGGGATGGTGGGCCTTGGCGAGGCGTCGCCACGCCGCCTTCACCTCGGCAAAACTTGCATCGGCCTCCAGTTCCAGCACGTCGAGCGCACGCATCTCGTCACGCGAGCGAGTGCCATCACCCGGCCCTCCCCACGCATAATGGCGTGCGTCGGCGTAACCAGAGGCTGTCCGCCTTTCGTCGGCCTCGCGCCGAGCGGCCTCTTCGGCGCTCAAGCCCTCGAAATAATTCCAGGAGCGATTGTATTCGGCGGCATGCGTCTCACAGAAATACCAACGCTCTCGGCTGTTCGGAGATTTCGGCGCGGGCCGGTCGCCAGGTTCGTTGCAGCCATCGCGGTCGCACAGACGCATGCGCGTCGCCCCGCGTTCGCTGCCATAGCCACGCCAGCGTGGAAAACCCCAATCATTCGATCGCGAAATGCGAGCCATCCGGCCATCCTAGCGCCAAACCTCTGAACGGACCATGACGAAGATCGCAATTCATGGCGCCTTTGCCTCACCCGACACCTTGGTTTAAGCGCGCCGATCATGTTCTCCACCCGCAAAACCCGCATCGTCCGTGCCTTCGACAGCGCCGAGGACTATGAGGCCCATGCCCGGGTGCAGAGCACGGTAGCCGACCGGCTGGCTGCACGAATCCTCGCGCTTGATATAGACATGTCCTCGCCGGCGCTGGAGATCGGATGCGGCACGGGCTTCCTCACCAGGGCGTTGCTGGATCGCTGGCCGGAATTGCATCTGACAGCGAGCGATATCGCCCCGGCGATGGTGGAACGCGCCCGGCGCTTGCTGGGCGGGCGGGCGAACATCCGCTTCGACGTCGTCGATGGAGAAGATCCGGCCGTGCCGCCTGACAGCTTTGGTCTCATCGTTTCCAGCCTGGCTTTTCAATGGTTCGAGAAGCCGGTGGAAAGCATTGGCGGGCTGATCACCACCCTCCGGCCCGGAGGATGGCTTGCCTTCTCGACGCTTGTTGCCGGAACTTTCCGCGAATGGACCGAAGCACAGCGACAGGCCGGACTCGATGTCTTGACGCCGGACTATCCGGAATCCTCGCTGTTCAAGGAGATCGCCGCCGGTTGCGGGGTTGATATTAATCGATACACCCTGTCTCAACGCCATTTGGATGGCGTAGCCTTTCTCCGAAGTCTTAAGGCAATCGGTGCGGGGACGCGCTGGAGCACCGCACCGTCGCGGCCTTCGGCACTTCGTCGAGCGATCGCCCTGTTCGGGGAGCAGGGCGCCACCATCAGCTACGAGATCGCCGAGGTCGTCATACAGCGCGCGAAAAAGCCAGAGGGTCTGTAAGCCGGGTTCTGTCTGTCCCTTGCGAGACTGGGCGACCATTCCTCTAGGACCGGCGTTGCCGCGCGGCCTCAAGCAACCAACCCGGACGACGGGGCCGAGCCAGCCCATATGCCGTCCCTATTCGGTCTTGCTCCCGGTGGGGTTTGCCGTGCCGCTTCCGTTACCGGAAGCGCGGTGCGCTCTTGCCGCACCCTTTCGCCCTTGCCTGACCGAAGCCGTGGCGGTCTGCTTTCTGTGGCACTGTCCCTGGGGTCGCCCCCGCCGGGGGTTACCCGGCACCGCTGCTCTGTGGAGCCCGGACTTTCCTCCCGCATCGCGTAAAGCAATGCCGGCGGCCGCCCGACCCTCTGGCGGCGCGTAAATAATCCAATTTCACCGATTGGCAAAGAGATATGGATGGACATCACTATGCAAGTCATTCATACTAATATTGATATATTATACATCATAGTTGAAATATGATCACGTCCGCACAGATCAGAGCCGCACGCGCCATGCTCACAATCGATCAGCGCATGCTCGCCCAAATGGCCGACCTTTCAGTGCCGACCATCCAACGGATGGAGGCCTCGGAGGGCACTATCCGCGGCAATGTCGACAGCCTGATCAAGCTGGTAGATGCGCTGGAAGCAGCGGGAATCGAACTGATTGGCGAAGGAAGCACCAGCCAGGGCGGCGGACGGGGTGTGAGGCTAAAGCAGCGGCCGCCTACAGATGATCGTGAGCCGCCTGCAAAATGATCGGTTTCGACACCTGGATGGATCGCGCGCAACGAGTCGCTTCCACCAAGAGCAAGGCTGGCCGAGGCACGGCCTTTACGCCGAAGCTCGTTACCGTGCTTGGCGAGGGCTACGGCAGCAAACAGCTAGGGCGCGATGTTGTTGCCGGACTGACAGTTGCGATCGTTGCGCTACCGCTCGCGATGGCGCTTGGGATCGCATCAGGAGCTTCGCCCGACAAGGGATTGGTCACGGCAATCGTAGCAGGTCTTCTGATCTCAGCTCTTGGCGGTTCGCGGGTTCAGATTGGCGGGCCTACCGGCGCCTTTGTAGTGGTGGTCTACGGCATCATCGCCAAACATGGCTATGATGGGCTGCTGCTGGCCACGCTGATGGCGGGTGCGATCTTAATCATTGCGGGTTATCTGGGCCTCGGCAGGCTGATCCGCTTCGTGCCACATCCAGTGGTGACCGGGTTTACCGCCGGTATTGCCGTCATCATAGCCTTGAGCCAACTTCGCGATTTTCTTGGGCTCCGGGGAAAGATTCCGTCGGGCGATTTGATGGAGCGGACCAGTGAAGCGCCGAAGCTGCTTGCTTCACTCGATCCCACGACAGCGGCGACCGGTTTCGCCACACTGATTCTTCTTGTCCTCTTTCGCAAGTTTGCGCCCAGGCTACCAAGCTATTTGATCGTGATCCTTCTATTTTCGGCAGCAGCGGGCTTGCTCGGCCTGCCGATCGACACCATCGGAACGCGCTTTCCGAATATGGCAATGGGCCTTCCGGCGCCGAACCTGCCGCCCCTGTCACTGGCAAGAATCGAAGATCTATTGCCGGCGGCATTCACCATCGCATTTTTGGCCGGTATCGAGGCTCTGCTTTCGGCCGTGGTCGCGGATGGCATGACGGGATTTCAGCATCGTCCAAATCAGGAACTGGTAGGTCAGGGTGTCGCCAACCTGGCTTCGGCCATGTTTGGAGGGTTGCCCGCCACCGGCGCCATAGCTCGAACCGCCACGAACATCCGCGCCGGCGGAAGCACGCCTTTCGCGGGCATGTTCCATGCGCTGTTCCTGCTGGCGTTCGTGCTGACCGCGAGTGGTCTCATGCGGCTGGTGCCCATGGCGGTGCTAGCTGCAATCCTGCTGATGGTGGCATGGGGAATGAGCGAGGCCGGGCGCTTCATAGCGCTGCTTCGGACATCGTCCAGCGAACGATGGATTCTTCTCACGACTTTCGTGCTGACGGTGGCGGTCGATCTGACGGTGGCGATCGGCGTGGGCGTGACTCTGGCGTCGCTGAATTTTCTCGCGCGGATGAGCGAGACGGTCACGGTGACCAGCGGCACCGGCGAAATCGATGAGGATCCCGAACAGCGAGGTACGTTGCCCGATGACGTGGAGGTCTTCCGGATCAACGGTCCACTATTCTTTGGGGTGACGGGCGAATTGCTCGAAGCCTTGAAGCGCACCGGCGAGATGCCACGCGTCATCATCCTTCGACTGGAACTGGTACCTTGGCTCGACAGCAGCGGCGCTGCGGCGCTTCGCGACTTTCTGAGGCGGGCACATTCAAACGGCAGCACCGTCGTGCTTTGCGGCGTCCAACCCGATGTTCGAAAGCTGCTCGATGATGCCATCACGAAGAGCCGCGATCGATCGCCACGCTTTGCTCCGGACTATGCCAGTGCGCTCGCAGCGGCGCGAGATTAGGTCCAGTCCGGACTCAGCCGCCGTCGCGCAATGCCGCCGCCTTGTCTCCGCCGGTTAACAGCGAGAGGAGAATCGCGCGACAATGGCCGTCGATCGCTCCATCAATCAGATCGGGGCGATAACGGCGCTGGAACGCACGGACGGCAGCGTCGCTATCGGCGATGTCATAGCCGAACCGTTCGAGCGCAAGCAGGAATCCTCCGTCGGTCCAATGTGGGTCGGTTAAATATTTGAAAGGCTTGGGTAGCGCCAGGCGGAGCGCAGCCAACCGATCCCAATCAAACAGCTCGCCGGGATCTATCTTCCGAGCCGGCGCCACATCCGAATGGCCGACGATATTGCCGCGCGTGATCCCGTATCGTCCCACGATATCCACCATCAGCGGGATCAACGCTTCCATCTGATCTTCGGGAAAAGGACGATAGCCGAGTTCATGGCCGGGATTGACAAGCTCAATCCCGATGCTCGCCGAATTCACGTCCTCAATCCCCCGCCAATAGGAGCGTCCCGCATGCCAGGCGCGCTTCTCCTCGGGGACCATGCGGACAACCTCGCCATCCTCCGCGATCAGATAATGGCATGAAACCTTGAATTCTGAGTCACACAGGCGTGTAATCGCGGCGGCTGCATCCGGCATGCCCGTATAGTGGAGCACGATCATCGAGACAGGCAGGCTGCGCTCATCCCAGTTGGGTGAAGGGCACTCGATCATGATGCTTCAATCCGCCGAGTAAAGCCGCGCGGTCAAGCCTTGGCGCTACGCGGCGCGCAAATTTGGTCCCTTGACCGGTCGATAAAGGCCCCGCGCATCCGGATTCACCTCGAACAGATTGGTCTGGCCCAATACCGTCTCTCCGGCCCCCAGCATAAGGATGCCATCCGGCGCAATCGCGGCGCAGAGACGTCCGAACACGCCTTCGCGAACGTTTTGCGGGAAGTAGAGCAGCACGTTTCGGCACAAGATCACATCAAAAGATCGGCCGACCGGCGGCCGTTCGAGCAAATTGTGAACTTGCAGGTTGATGTCGCGTTTGAGCTCGCTGACTGCGCACCAATCTTCACCGTTGGACTCGAACCAGCGGAGCATCTGACGAACCGGCAGGCCACGCTGGATCTCGAACTGGTTATAACAGCCAATGCGTGCGCGCTCGATCGCTGCTTTCGATATGTCAGTGCCAAGAATATCAATGGACCAATCGCTCCAAAGCTCCGGTCGTTCAGCGAAGCTGATGGCAAGGGAATAAACCTCCTGGCCCGTGGAGCAGCCCGCGCTCCAGATGCGCAGCCGCCGCTCGGCAATGCGCGAGGCGCGCACCGGCCCGGAAATCGCCTCGATCAATTGCGAAAAGGCCGGGGGGTCACGGAAGAAAAAGCTCTCGTGATTGAGCAGCGCTTCAGCCACGGCCTCGCCCAATGATGGATTTCGACCGTTCGCGACCATCACCGCCAGCGTTTCGGGGCTATCGATTCCCTCCGCCTGCAACAGCGGCCTCAGTGCGGTCTCGACGCGCCAAAGACGATTTTCGGCGAGCTGTTGCCCGGTACGGGTTTCCAGAAGGTCGCGGAACGCCCTGATGGCAAGCGGGCTCAGTTCCACTTTGCCCCTCCCGCGCGAGCGAGAATCCGTTCCGCGATCTGCGCCGGCGACATAACAGCCGAAGCGATGCCGGCCTCCGCCACCGACCCCGGCATTCCCCACACGACCGAAGTCGGAGCGTCCTGCACGAGGATTTCGCCGCCTGCCGCGAACACAGCCTTTGCACCGATCGTGCCGTCCCGCCCCATGCCGCTCAGTACGACGGCAAGGCCCCGCTCCCCGTAAACCTGTGCAAGCGCTTCGAACATGGGATCGACCGAAGGCATGCAGAGGGTTGCAGCCGGCGAGCTATCGAGCATCACACGTACATCGTTGCCGATCCTCTTGAACCGGATGTGTCCCTCGCCGGGCGCAATCAGGATATGTCCCGGCACGAGCTTCGCGCCGTCCCGCGCGACTGATGCTGGCCGCCCAGCGATGTCGCGCATCTGATCAGCGAAATAGGGCATGAACGCGGCCGGAAGGTGCTGCGTTATCAGGATAGGGGCTGTGAACTCGGCAGGAAAATCGCGAAGTAATTCCGTCAAGGCATGCAAGCCGCCCGTCGATGCCCCAATTGCCAGGCAATCGATCGGCGCCCGCGTGGCTGCAGACGGCCGGGTCACCACCCGTGCGGGCGCCAGACGATTTCGGCGACCCAACGCGATGCGGATTAACCGATCCGTCAGCGTATCGCCGAAGCGACCAAGAAAGTTGGCGACGCCTGGCTTCTGAATGGTATCCGCCGCCCCCAGCGCGAGCGCCTGCACTGTGGCCGCCGCCCCATCGGCTGCCATCGACGAAACGACGAACACTTGCGCCCCGTTACTGTGCTCTATCAATTGCGGCAGGGCCTCGAGCCCTCCGACTCCGGGCATCTCGAGGTCGAGCAGAATGATGTCCACCGGCTCGCGGCTGACGAACTGGAGTGCCTCCGACGCATTGGCAACAGACCCCGCGATGGCGAACTCGGATCTGGCCTCGAGAATGCGCGAGAGGACCGTGCGCGCGACGATGGAATCGTCGACGATCAGGATCCGGATAGGATCAGTGCCGGCTGGAAGCTGGCCTGGCACGGCGAAGCTGCGTGCGCTGGTTGGCATGACGTGAACCCCCTAGCACGCGCCGACGGTCTGAAGCTTGCTTTCAAGGGTTTCTCGATCGAAGGGCTTCATGACATATTCGTCAGCCCCCGCCTCAATGGCAGCACGGATGTGCGCGATGTCATTCTCAGTGGTGCAGAACACGACCTTCGGGCGGGGAGCGATGCTGGTTCGCCCGAGCGCCTTCAGGAATTCCATGCCGCTCATCACCGGCATGTTCCAGTCGAGCAGGATCACGTCGGGCACGGCTTGGTGGCAGCGATCCAGCGCTTCGGCGCCGTCGCCCGCCTCTTCGACGGTGAACTGCAATGTTTCGAGAATATGCCGCGCTACCTTGCGGATGACCTTGGAGTCGTCGACGATCAGGCAGGTTTTCATGAAAAGCCCTTTTCCACCACTTCGCGTATTTGTTTATCTTGAAGGCGTAAGCGGCTGGTTAACGAAGCGAACTATCACGCCGCGATTACGACGAAGGGCCGTTCGATTAGACGCACCGGATCAACAACCAGCAGCGCTTCATCATGAACTTCGATCGTTCCGACTGAAACGCGAGCCCAGCCCGCCGACAGCACCGCGCGTGAGGCGGCGACGGGCGTGTTCACTTCCACGACGTCGTCGACATTTTCGACCAGGATCGCATATCCATGGCCCTCGCAATTGACGATTACGGCTTCGGCCGACCCATCCCAGACGAAACGGCCGAGACCAACCGATGCGCAACTGTCAATGACTGTCATCACGCGGCTTCTCAACGCGAACAGGCCGGCTACATGATCGGCCACCAGCGGCACCGGATCGATTCGATCGATTTCCACGACAGACTCCACCGAGGTCGCCGGGATAGCCACACGATTTCCCGCGATAGTGACGATCAGATAGAGATTGTTCATCAGCCGCGCCCCCGATGTCGGATCCCGGCGCGCATTGCATCCAGCAGGCGCGCGCGGTCATAACGATAAACCAGGTCCGGTTCGGCCGGATCAGGATCGGTCGTGAGGCGGATAACAGGCGTTCCCTCGGCGCCATTCGCGGTCTGCCCGGCATCACCGTCGCAGTGTACGACGATATCCGCCTGTGACGCATTTTCGGAATCCGGGAATATTACGCGGTAGCCGCCGGAACGAAGAAGTGGCGTCAGCACCTGACGTGCCCAAGGATCGTCCCCCGCCGCGAGCAAGCACACCGGCTCTTGCTCGGGCCTGAAACCTTCCTTGCGTGCCTCGGCGAAAAGCCAGAAACTATCGACGATCTCCACCGGCCGCCCGTCGACCAGCGCCACGCCCGCGATCAGGCCTGGCTCAATCGCGCGCTCACAAATGACATCCATCGACAGAATGTCGACGATTTCAGCAATGGCATAGGCGATGCCCGCGTTACCATCGGTCATCCGCAGCACACGATAAGTGTCGACATGGGGCAGTGCGCAGCAACTCATCAACGGAACAATGCGCTCCTCCTGAGAAAGGCGCATCCGTCCGGCGCTGAAGCTCGCGAACCGTGACGGCACCTCCTCGATGCGCTCCACCAGGGCGAGCGGGATGGCGCGTTCGACACCGTCGAGGTCGCGGAACAGCAGACTCTGCACTCGCTCGGTCGCCAGAACCTCGGCCTGCTCGTTGTCTTCAACATCGTCCAGATCGCCGACGATGCCTGCGATCGAGGCAATTCCAGCAGGATCGAGCAGCAACATGGGATGGCTATTGTCCGGCAGGGTCGTTCCCGCGTAGACTCCGCAGGCCATGAGTGCTGGCGCCGCGGGGCGCACGACCAGTTCCTCGTGATCATGCACTTCCTCGACGGCCAATGCATAATGGTCGCCCCCGGCGGGCTTGACCACCACCATCGTCAGTTCCCGTTCATCGCGCTCTGGCGAAAGCTTGAGGAAGGGAGCCAGCAGCACCACGGGCAGACGCCTGCCGCGGATGTTTACGATCTTTGCGCCGCCCAGATCGCTTAGTCGGGCTGAGGGACCAACCCTAACCAGTTCCTCGATCGCTGAACGCGGGATAGCAAACTGTTGCCCGCCCGCGCTAATCGTCAGCGCCGGAATGATGGTGAGCGTGAGCGGCACCCGCACGGTGAGCCGCAAACCGTGACCCGGCCTGCTATCAATATCGACGGTTCCGCCGATTCGCTCGACATTAGCGCGGACGACGTCCATGCCGACCCCCCGGCCGGAAATGGAGGTGACCTGCTTCGCGGTCGAGACGCCCGGCAAAAAGATAAGATTGAGCTTGGCCTGCACGCTCATGGCGGCAGCTTTTTCCAGTGCCAGCGCTCCATTGGCGATCGCCTTTTCTACCAGGCGATCGGCATCTATGCCGCGCCCATCATCCACCACCTCGATAGCGATCTGGTTGCCGGCCTGGCGTGCCGACACGCGGAGCCTTCCACTGGCCGGCTTCCCCGCCGCGATACGATCCGCCGCTGGTTCGATCCCATGATCGATTGCATTACGGACAATATGAGTCAGTGGATCGCGGATCATCTCGATCATTTCACGATCAAGTTCGACGTCGCCGCCGTCAATCTCCAGCGACACCTGCTTCGACAGTTCCGATGCCAGATCGCGAACCATCCGGGGGAGCGCCGAAAACAGATTATCGATCCGAGCCATGCGCGTGCGCGTGATCGAATCGCGCATTTCGGCGATGCAAACCGAAAGCCGTTCGAATGCAGCGTCGATAGCAGGGTCAACGCCGCTTTCGCGCAAGCGCCGGGAGAGATCGTTGCGCGCAAGGACCATATCCGACACGCCGGCCATCATCCGATCGAGCAGATCGACCGGTAACCGGATGCTGCGCGACATGCCACGCGCGGGAGAAGAGGTCTGAACGAGCGTGGCCGGCGCGGCCTCGGCTTCGCGTTGTCCCTGATTGCCGCCGCCCGGAGCAAGGGCGGCTATAAGCGCCGCATCATCATGATCCGGGATGCCGTCGCCGCTTTCAAGCGCATTGGTGAGTTCGGCGATCCGGTCGATGATGGCCAGGACAGCGGAGACGAGTTGCCCATCAGGCTGACGACGATCGGCCCGGCAATCAGCGAGAACGTCCTCTGCCGCATGACTCAGCTTTTCCAGACGCGGAAGATCCAGAAAGCCGCAGCTTCCCTTCACGGTGTGCACGAACCGAAAAATCGCATCGAGCCGCGTGCGATCGCCAGGAGATGCTTCCCAGGCGACGATTTCGCCTGTCAGCGTTTCCAGCGTTTCCCGCGTTTCAGCAATGAAATCGACGAGGAGGTCGTCCATGGGTCCCTTCCGCTTTGCGCGAACGGCACCCGCTGTGACACAGTCGTGGTAAAGGAAAGCTTAGCGTAATTGCGAAATCAGCTTCCGTCAGGCTTCGGGCAGAACGGCTCCGAACAGGAGCACGCCTTCTTCAGGCTCCGATATCTGAATCCGGCCGCCAATATCATCGGAGAGGCTGTGCACCAACCACGCGGCGGCAGCCCTGGGAGTAACGCCATCGTCGCCCAGCTTTCCCAGGAGAGCGTCGCGTAGCTCCGGATCGAGCACCAGGCGTGGCCCTTCCGCGCGTACTACAATTTCGTTGCCCTCCACGCCGATGTCGAGACGACCGCCCCGTACCAGCGCATCGCCGGCAATGAGCGACAGGTTAAGCAGGATCTTGATTGCCTCCTTGGGCATGGAGGGTTCGGAGACCATCCATCCGAGCTGGGTGCGCCCGTCCGGCCCAAACAGTCCCTCAATCGCAGCCTTGGCCTCCCGCGTGTCCACATTTTCCGCAAATCCACCGGCCGCTCCAAAAGCGAGCCGGAAGAATTTCAGCTTATTGGCGGATGCCCTGGCGCTTTCCGCGAGCAACTCGAGGCAGCGGGCACGCATTTCCGGATCGTTTTCGTCCGCCAGCAGTTCGATGCCGTTGTTAAGCGCACCAACCGGGCTCAACAAATCATGACATAATCTCGAACAGAGCAGGCTTGCGAACTCGACGCTGTGGTTAGCCATGCTGACGTCCCTGATACCCTTAACGCGCAGCCCTTGTGGCGATGACGATAGGATTGTGCAACCCGATGTTAGCGAAGTTCATAGTCCACCGCGACAAAGCGCCCCTGAATTGGACCTTCCCGACGGGCCGCGAACAATGCCGCCCTCCCTTTAGCCACGATGAGCCAAAGCTGACCCGTTTTGGCGAATGCCGCATCATGAAGCGATGGCTTCGCGGTGCCCTCCGGATGGGAATGATAGTGGCCCAAGACGGTGGGGCCGCCGGCTCGGGCGGCCCGATGCGTGTGCAAGAGAATCACCGGATCAAGTTCGAACATCCGTTTGCGATCCACCGCGACATTCGGTGCAGGCAGAGCCATCTCGATCGTATCCGGCGAGCCGAGTAGCAGGCCGCACACCTCCTCAGCGGCATTTTCCGCTGCATGCGCGAGGATTTGATCGAAGGCGGCTCTTGATATGCCGATTTTCATCGCCACGTTGCTAGGCGATGACGGGGGGGGTGTCGATAGCCAGGGCAATCGTGCCTAACGAGGCTGCCGGTTGGCGCCTTGACCGTGCGCTGGCTGCGGCCTTGCCGACGCTTTCCCGCGAGCGGCTAAAGGCCTTGATCGCCGCCGGCAGGATAATGGAGGAATTTGGCGCCGATCCAGTACGCGACCCGGCGATAAAGGCAATGCCTGGCGCGGTGTTCGTGATAACGGTTCCCGATCCGACGCCCGCGCACAATGTGGCGCAGGATATTCCGCTCAATATCCAGTTCGAAGACGAGCATCTTATCGTGATCGACAAGCCGGCCGGCCTCGTGGTCCATCCGGCCGCGGGCAACATCGACGGCACGCTCGTCAATGCCCTGCTTCATCATTGCAAGGGGAGTCTTTCCGGCATTGGAGGGGTGGAGCGGCCCGGCATCGTACATCGCATCGACAAGGACACGTCCGGATTGATGGTGGCGGCCAAGACCGACCCGGCGCATACTGGCCTTGCGGCGCAGTTTTCGCGGCATAGTATCGACCGACGCTATCTGGCGATCGTCTCGGGTATGCCGAACCCGCCCTCGGGCACGGTCGACGCCCCGCTCGGCAGGTCCACAACCAACCGGCAGAAGATCGCGATCCAGACCGCCGGCAAGGGCAAGCGAGCCGTGACGCATTATCGCCTCGTCACTACGCTCAGGGAGGCGGCGCTGGTCGAATGCCGCCTGGAAACGGGGCGGACACACCAGGTTCGCGTGCACATGGCCTCCATCGGCGCTCCGCTCATCGGCGATCCGGTCTATGGACGGACCCGCAAGAGCCATCGTGCGTTGTTGGAATTCCTGGGTTTTCGGCGGCAGGCATTGCACGCGGCCCATCTGGGCTTCGTGCATCCGATCACAAGCGAGACTTTAGCCTTCGAAAGTAAGATTCCTGAAGATATGCAGGCGCTATTCACGAATCTTATGCTATAAGAGTTTCAAATCAGGACTGAGTTGAGTCGTCCTGTGAAGGGAGTGATACAGATCATGGCAAGCGGAAAGAACGTCCCGGCGACGATCCCCGCACTCGGCGGCGAGCAGAGCCTCAACCGCTATCTCGCCGAGATCAAGAAGTTTCCGATCCTCGCCCCCGAGGAGGAATATATGCTCGCCAAGCGGTTTCAGGAGCATGGCGACCCCGACGCGGCCGCGCGCCTCGTCACGTCGCACCTCCGCCTCGTGGCGAAGATCGCGATGGGCTATCGCGGCTACGGCCTGCCGGTGAGCGAGCTAATCTCCGAGGGCAATATCGGCCTGATGCAGGGCGTGAAGAAGTTCGAGGCCGATCGCGGCTTCCGGCTCGCGACTTATGCGATGTGGTGGATCCGGGCCTCGATCCAGGAATTCATCCTCCGCTCGTGGAGCCTCGTGAAGATGGGCACCACAGCGGCCCAGAAGAAGCTGTTCTTCAACCTCCGGCGGATGAAGAGCCAGATCGAGGCATTCGAGGACGGCGACCTCAAGCCCGAGGACGTCACCAAGATCGCCACCGATCTCGGCGTCACCGAGGATGAGGTGGTCAGCATGAACCGCCGCATGGCGATGGGCGGGGATACTTCGCTCAACGTGCCGATGCGCGAGGATGCCGAAGGTCAGTGGCAGGATTTTCTTGTCGATGAGGAGCCCCTGCAGGATCAACGCCTCGCCGAGGCCGAGGAGCAGAATGTCCGCCACGGCATGCTGCTTGAGGCAATGAACGCGCTCAACGATCGCGAGAAGCATATCCTCGTGGAACGACGGCTGGCCGAGGAACCGAAGACGCTCGAGGAGCTGAGCCAGGTCTACGGCGTCAGCCGTGAGCGGGTCCGCCAGATCGAGGTACGCGCCTTCGACAAGCTGCAGAAGGCAATGATGCGGTTGGCAGGCGACCGGCGGCTGGTGCCGCAGGGAAGCTAAGAGATATCGCGGCCTGTATCAGCAGGGCGCGATCATCTCGACCTGGATGAGCTGGCGGCCGTAGCGTGTGCCTTCGATCTTCACCGATTGTTCGATGAGGTGGAGCGGGATGAGCTCCATTTCCAGCCAGATGTCCGTGCCGTCTCCTATCCGCAAGGCATAGCAATTATCCTTGCAGATCAGACGGCCCGATTCGCTGCATCGGCGGTCTGGGGCGAGCAGCGCCCCGGCACGACCATCATCCATCGATAGCTCCCGAGAATCACCCCAGTGCTATCCCCTCCCATGTCGGAGGCTAACGCGATTTTGTTCTGACGAAAATATGTCATGCGGGGGAAACCGCTGTCCCTTTATCGGACTCCCGCCACCATTCGCCGTGTCCAACTGGCTAAGCCAGCAGAACAGGCCCGGGTAACCATGATGTTGAAACGGGAGCGAAACTGCCGCTAAACAGCGTGCATGGCATCTTCATCGCTGCGGTCGTGGCCGCGCCGGATCATGAGCTGGATCTTGCGGGGCGTGGTCGTCTTCGTCGGCGCGTCGCTACTGTGGGTGGTCAGCTACCGCTTCATACCGCCGTTCGTCACCTTCACTATGATCGGCAACGCGATCGAAGGCCGTCCGATCACCAAGGACTGGATGTCGCTGTCCGAGATGGACCCTAATATGGCCCGCGCCGTTATCGGTGGCGAGGACTGGAATTTCTGCCGGCATCATGGCTTCGACTTCGCGGCGATCCAACAGGCGATGAAGGACAATGAGCGCGGCAAGCGCATCCGTGGCGGCTCCACGATCAGCCAGCAGACTGCGAAGAACGCCTTTCTCTGGCAGGGCGGCGGCTTCTTCCGCAAGGGCCTGGAGGCCTGGTTCACCGTGTTGATCGAGTTGATCTGGGGCAAGCACCGGATCATGGAGGTCTATCTCAACATCGCCGAGACCGGCATCGGCACCTATGGCGCCAACGCTGGCGCAATGCGCTATTTCAGGCATGACGCATCACGGCTATCCGCGACCGAGGCCGGCCGCATCGCGGCCGTGCTGCCACTCCCCAAGAAACGCGAGGCGATCTCTCCTAGCGGCTTTACCCGTAGCCACGGCAATCGCATCGCCGGTCGGGTCGGCGTGGTGAAACGGTCAGGCCTGGATAGATGCTTGAGACGATGACACCCATCAAGTGACGCCGAGTGCTTCCTCGCTCTCCCTAGAAAAATGAGGCTTCGACAGGCTCAGCCCAAACGGGCGTTGTTAGCCATAGTCAATCAAGCCCCATAAGGCTCAGCACTTCCTTCCGACTGCGCTCGTCTTCGCGGAAGACGCCCATCATCCGGCTGGTGGTCATGGTGACGCCGGGGGTACGTACTCCACGCGCGGTCATGCATGCATGGCTCGCCTCGATCACTACCGCGACGCCTTGGGGCTTCAGATGGTTCCAGATGCAATCTGCTACTTCGGAGGTCAGCCGTTCCTGGATCTGCAGACGCCGTGCATAGGCATGAAGAACGCGCGCCAGCTTGGAGATGCCAACAACCAACCGATCCGGCAGATAGGCGATATGCGCCTTGCCGATAATCGGCGCCATGTGATGCTCGCAATGCGACTGAAACGGAATGTCCCGTAGCAGGACGATCTCGTCATAGCCCCCGACCTCCTCGAAGGTGCGTGAAAGATGGCTTGAAGGATCTTCGCCATAGCCATGACAATATTCCTTCCAGGCGCGCGCCACCCGCTTGGGCGTATCCCGCAGGCCCTCGCGCGAGGGATCGTCGCCGGCCCAGCGGATCAGGGCGCGGATGGCTTCGGCGACATCCTCGGGCACCGCAATCTTGGCGGGCGGTCGCACCAGATCGCCGTCATCGAGATCTTCATCCATCATCATTCCTCTCGTTCCGTGACGGGCGCATATCGAAGGAACCGCACTCTGTCACCGCGAGCGATGTCGGACGTTGGACGGCCTGCCCCGCTTCCCGACAATGCGCCGATCACGACGAGAACCCCGACCGACGGGAAGATGGTTGGCACCCTCCGGCAGTTCAAACCGTAGCGAGGCAGAAACCGGATTGGCCTCGACCAGCCGCAGCGGAAGACGCTGGCCGATACGGTAGGTCTCACCGCTGTCCTCGCCGGTCAAGGTGCGCGCCGCATCGTCATAACGGAAGCGCTCGATGCCAAGCGTGGAAACCGGCACCAGCCCATCCCCGCCGAGATCCTCGACCGTTGCGAAGAAGCCGAAGGGCTGAACGCCGGTTATCCGGGTCTCAAGCACCTGCCCGACCTGGGTGGAGAGATAGGCGGCGACGTAGCGATCGATCGTCTCGCGTTCGGCTTCCATGGCGCGGCGCTCGGCCTGGCTAATGCGTTCGCCCAGTTGCTCCATCCTCTCCGCCTCGACCTTGGTCAGGCCGCCATCGCCAAAGCCATAAGCATCCACCAGCGAACGATGGACCAGCAGGTCGGCATAGCGCCGGATCGGGGAAGTGAAATGCGCGTAGCTGCCGAGCGCGAGACCGAAATGGCCGGCGTTGCGCGGCGCGTAATAGGCTTGTGTCTGGCTGCGCAGCACCGCTTCCATGACCTGCGGACGGACATGCTCGTCCTCGATCCGCTCGATGACACCGTTGAAAGTATGCGGCCGAATCACTTGGCCCAACGCCAGCTCGATGTCGAACGTCGCGAGATATTCCTTGAGTGCCACCAGTTTCTCGCGGCTCGGCGGCTCGTGGACGCGGTACATGACGGGAGCCTTCTTCGCCTCCAGCGCCTTGGCGGCCGCAACATTGGCAGCGATCATATAATCCTCGATCAGGCGGTGGGCGTCGAGCCGGTCGCGCGGGGCGACCGACGTCACCCTGCCCTTCTCGTCGAGCATGATCCGCCGTTCCGGCAGATCAAGATCGAGCGGATCGCGCTGATCCCGCGCCTTCGCCAGCGCCGCCCAGCAAGCCCAGAGCGGCTTCAGCGCAGCCTCGGTCAGGGGATGATCGACCGTGCCGTCGATCGCGGCCTGGGCATCCTCATAGGCGATGTTTGCGGCAATGCGGACCACCGCGCGTGTGAAGCGAAAACCGACCAGCTTGCCCGCGGCGCTGATCCGTAGGTGGCAGACGAGCGCGGCCCGATCCTCGTTCTCCTTGAGCGAGCAGATATCGGCCGACAACACCTCCGGCAGCATCGGCACCACGCGATCGGGGAAATAGACGCTGTTGCCACGCTTGCGGGCTTCGCGGTCGAGCGCGGCATCGGGGCGAACATAATAGCTGACGTCAGCGATCGCGACGATCGCCCTGAAGCCGGCCTTGTTCTCGGGATCGTCGTCAGGTTCGGCCCAGACTGCATCGTCATGGTCGCGCGCATCGGCCGGGTCGATCGCGACGATCGGGAGATGGCGCAGATCCTCGCGCTGTTCGCCGAGCGGCTGCTTCGCGACCCGCGCCGCCTCGTCCAACGTCTCGTCGGAGAAGGTGTGAGGCAGGCCAAATTTATGAATGGCCACGAGGCTGAAGCTGCGCGGCGCGAAGGGGTCACCCAGCCGTTCCATTACCCGCGCCATGATACGCGGCGGCCGCCCGGCCTTTTCCGCCAGCACAAGATCGCCTACATCCGCTTCGCCGGGATCGGACACGCGCATGTCGCGACGTTCGCGCTTGTCGACCGGCTTGAGCCAGAGCGCATCACCCTCGCGATGCAGCACACCCAGCATCAATTCGGCGCCACGCGCGAGCTTCTTCATCGGATGAGCGATCCAGCCCCGGCCGGCCTCTTCGGTACGCGCCAAAATCCGATCGCCGACGGCGAGAGCGCCCTGCCTGCGCCCTTCCATCACGCGCAACCGTGGTGGCACCCCTTCGCCTTGCCAGCTCTCAGGCGTTGCCACGGGCTGACCGTCATCGCCGACTTCGACAATGCGGAGCACCGTCACCTTTGGCACACCACCCATCTTGTGAAAGGCGCGACCAGGCGCACTGTCGATCAAACCCTCGTCGGCCATGTCCTTGAGCAGGGCCTTGAGCGCGATCTTCTCATTGCCCTTAAGACCGAACGCACGCGCGATTTCCCGCTTGCCGGCGGGGGTCGGACTTTCGGTGATGAAATCGAGGATTTGCTGCCGGCCAGGTAGGCCGGGCGTAGAATGGCGGGACATGGCCCCCATGTAAGCACTCTATTGGGCCGGCGCGACCCCCATCACCGTCGATCAGAAAAACGCCGCACCCGATTGGAGAACAGTCGTTCGACCAAAAGGTCATGCGCCAACGCGGCATGGCTCGCGGGTATATCGATGCCGAGATCCTGAAGTTCGTTCATGGCACGATCGAGCAGCACTATAACCTCACGGATGCTGCTTTCCCGCAGCTCGGCCTCGGCACGTTCATCCTTCATCACAGCTCCTTCGGTAAAGATCTTGCGACCCAAAGGAAAGTTGATCTAGATTAAGATAGCAGATTTTTGCACCTTTTGAAAGTAATTTTTGCACTTCGTAATAATACTATATGCACTTGATTTGGTTGATAGCCCGATTTGCTTCGCCACTCGAAAGTGCGCGAGTGAAGGCCAAATCCAATCCCATCAACTTGCTAGGCGATCAAATTCGCCTGCTGCGGCAGGAAAGAAGACTATCCCAGGAAGCGCTCGGAGAACTTAGCGGCATGCATCGGAACCGCTTGAGCGATATCGAGAACGGAAAACGGGCCGTGGAAATCTGGACCTTGCTTCGGATCGCATCCGCGCTGGAGGTCGCGCCCGCGCGCCTGTTCGATCGATTCGAAAACCGGCCGTGGGATGAGGATCGGGAGTCATGGCCGAGACGGGGGCCAATGCGATAACTGAAACTAAACCGCCCGGCGCCGCAGATCCTCAACGCAGCGCGCCGCTGTCTTGCCATCCCAATAATGAGGTTTTCGTCGCATCGACCGCGGCTCGGCCAATGCGGTCGTCAGCGTTTCCACCAGCTTTTCGACCTTGACGAGACGGCTGGTGCCTTCGTTGATGGTGATCGGCCGTTCGGTATTGTCGCGCAGCGTCAGGCAGGGAATACCGAGATAGGTCGTTTCCTCCTGGATACCGCCGGAATCGGTGATGATCGCCGCTGCGCCGCTGACGAGGGCCATGAAGCGGATATAAGGGGCTGGCCCCACCAGCTTGACACCTGCGGCCTCTATCCGTCCTAGCAATCCGGCTGCTTCCAGCCGCTGCCTAGTGCGCGGATGGACCGGGAAGACTAGCGACAACTTCCGATGGGCGATCTCAAGCGCCGACACTAGTTGCGAAAGCTTTGCCGGATCATCGACGTTCGAGGGGCGATGCAGCGTCACAATACCATAGTGGCCCGGCACGAGACCAAGTTCGCTCGGCCACGTGCAAGCCTCGATCGCGGGCCGGACCAGCTCGTAGCTGTCCATCATGATATTGCCGACGCGGGTTATGCGTTCGGCGGGAATACCTTCCCTTTCGAGATTCTCATCCGCGTCGGCAGAGGGCGTCCAGAGAACATCGGCGATGATGTCGGTAACCAGACGGTTGATCTCCTCCGGCATGTCGCGGTCCCGGCTTCTGAGCCCGGCTTCGAGATGGACCGTGGGGATACGCAGCTTGGCGCCGACCATCGCGCAGGCCGCTGTCGAGTTCACGTCGCCAACGACAATGAGCCAGTCAGGCCGCTCGCTCTGCGCGACCTTTTCATAGGCGATCATCACGCCGCCCGTCTGCTCGGCATGGCTGCCGGATCCTACGCCAAGATGATGATCCGGCGCCGGAAGACCGAGATCCGCGAAGATATCGTCTGACATCGCTGCATCATAATGCTGGCCGGTGTGCACGATGACGGGCTCGAAATCCGGCGCGGCGCGCAATGCATGCCACAGCGGCGCGATCTTCATGAAATTCGGCCGCGCGGCGGCAATTAGATGAATCCGGGCGGAGTTTGGCATGACGTCCGTTCAATAATAGCGCGGCTTTCATACCGGAAGTTGGTTTCCACATGGTTGCACCGCTGTTTATTCGCGTTATTCGCGGCTCCTGATGGCAAGGGCGCGCGAGGCCCGAACGGAGACAGCATGGCAAATCCTTCCAAGATCCCTTTCATCATTGGTATCGGCGGGGCGCACAATGTCGGCTCCTCCACCGAGCTGGCGTTGATCGTGGCGCTGAAATCGGCTGAAACCGCTGGCGCGCGCACGCAGCTTTTCGGCGGCGATCTGCTCCAACGTCTGCCGCATTATCTCACGCCAGGCACGGCAGAATCGAAGGAAGGCAAGGATCTCGTCGCCGCGATTCGCGCGGCGGATGGCGTCATCATCGCCAGCCCCGGCTATCATGGCAGCATCTCCGGCCTCGTGAAGAATGCGATCGATTATATCGAGGAAACTTCCAAGGACGCCCGCGTCTATCTTGACGGCGTTCCAGTTGGCCTGATCGCGACTGCCTATGGCTGGCAGGCGACCGGCACCACGCTGGCGACGCTGCGCTCGATCGTGCATGCTCTGCGCGGCTGGCCGACGCCGCTCGGCGCGGCGATCAACAGCGCGGGCGGCATCTTTAAAGACGGTATCTGCACCGACGAGGGGGCAGGACGCCAGCTCGATCTGGTCGGAAAGCAGGTCTATGAGTTCGCGCGGCTGCGGCTGGCCAATCCGGAGGTTACCGACACGGGCGAATGAATTTACTGTGCGCAGTACTCGTCAACGCATTGATCACCAAATTCGACCTGGAACGTGGCGTGGCCGATGCCGAACTTGTGCTCGATGATATGGGCAACCTCCGCCAGAAAAGCGTCGCCCGGATGGCCGCCCGGCATGACGAGATGAGCGGTCAGCGCGGAGGCCGTCGTGCTCATCGGCCAGATGTGGATGTGATGGACGGCCGACACACCCTGCAGCCGGGAAAGTTCGTTGGATACGCTCTCAACGTCAATAGCTTGAGGAACGGCATTCAGAGCAAGTCCTAGCGAATCGCGGAGCAGGCCCCAAGTGCCCAACACGATGACCGCGACGATTGCTAAGCTGGTTACCGGATCAATCCATTCAAGGCCAGTGAACAGAACCAGCAGGCCCGCCACGACGACGCCCGCCGATACCAGAGCATCGGCCACCATATGCAGGAACGCGCCACGAATGTTCAGATCGCCTCTACGGCCCCGGGCGAACAGCATCGCCGTAGCAGCGTTGATCAGGATGCCCAGTGCGGCCACCGCAATCATCGTCCCGCCCATCACATCAGGCGGGTTCGCTATGCGTCGCACCGCCTCCCACCCGATAGCGCCGCAGGCAACCATCAGCAGAACGGCATTACCAAGCGCGGCCAGGATCGAAGATCCTTGCAGGCCATAGGTGAAGCGCGGCGTCGGCGGCCGACGCGACAGCAGATGGGCGGCCCAGGCAAGCGCCAGCCCAAGCACGTCCGAAAGATTGTGCCCCGCGTCGGCGAGCAGGGCCATCGAGTTGCCGATCAGGCCCGCCACCGCCTCGACCGCCACGAAGGCAATGTTGAGAACGATGCTGATGACGAAAGCTCGCCCGAAATCACCGCCCTGAGCCACCCCCCCGTGATCATGATGGCCGTGATGGTGGTGGGCGTGCGAGGCCGACATATCAAACGGAGGCAAACATGTCCGCCTGTGCCAGCACGCGTTGCGCCTGCTTCAAATGCGGGATGTCGATCATTTTTCCATCAAGACCCACCGTGCCCACGCCGGGATTGGCATCGAAAGCGGCCAGCACGCGTCTGGCGTGCGCGATTTCCTCGGCCGAGGGAGCGAAGCACTCGTTGATGATGGCGACCTGCGCGGGATGGATCGCGAGACGCCCGGTGAAACCTTCCGATCGCGCCGCACGGCAGCTTGCGCGGAGCCCCTCCTCGTCGCGGAAATCGACATAGAGCGTGTCGATCGCCTGCACGCCGGCCGCATGAGCAGCGAGCAGCGAGAGCGAACGCGCCAGCTTGTAGGCGGGCGCCCATTCGCCGCTCGCGTCCAGATTGGTGCTGGCGCCGAGCGCCGCGCTCAAGTCCTCTGCACCCCAGGTTATCGCCGTCAGGCGGGAGAGACCAGCACCCGCGTAATCACCCAGCCGGAACACCGCTCCCGGCGTTTCGGAGGCAACCGGCACGATGCCGATCGATCCCGGCGCGACTCCGGCGTTGACCTCAAGCGCATCGAGATAATGGGAGAGCTTGGCGATATCGGCTGGCCCTTCCGGCTTGGGCAGCATGATACCGTCCGGGGCAGCGCTTGCGATGGCCGCCAGATCGGGCAGCGCGAGATCGGTGTCGAGCGGATTGATCCGTACCCATATCTGATAACGCCGGCCCGAGATGGGGCGATCGGCGAGAAAAGCGCGAGCCAACTCCCGTGCAGCGGGCTTGTTAGCGGGGGCCACCGAATCCTCAAGATCGAGGATGATCGCGTCCGCGCCCGAGATATCAGCCTTGGCGAGCTTCTTCTCGCTGTCGGCGGGAATGAAGAGGAAAGAGCGTATCATCGTTCAACTCTCAGAATGGCAGCTTGAAGCCGGGAGGAAGCGGAAGGCCGGCAGTCATCTTGCTCATCTCGGCGTTCGACGCAGTATCCGCCTTGCCGCGCGCGTCGTTTAGGGCCGCAACGATCAGATCCTCCAGCATCTGCTTTTCCGAGGGATTGAGCAGCGACTCATCAATCTCGACTCCAATGATACGGCCCTTGGCGCTTGCACGGACCTTGACCAGCCCGCCACCGGCCGCACCTTCAACCTCGATCCTGTCGAGTCCCTCTTGCGCCTTCTGAAGTTCGGCCTGAACATTGCCGGCCATCTTTATGATCTCGTCTAGACTTTTCATCATCATGCTCCGTTGCTCGCGGCGCTGTAATCGATCAGCTCGGCGTCGGGAAAGGCTTCAAATGCCGCCTGAACGACCGGCAGCGCCATAATAGCTTCGCGTTCCGCCGCGCTCGCCGTTTTCTCTTGCTCGAGCAGACTCGGCTCCGAGGGGCCGTCGGCAATCGAAATCGACCAGGCGTGGCCGGTGGCCGCCTTGAGTGCGGTACTCAGATCACGTGCGAAATCCGACCCCAATGATCGGGTCGGCCGGATCACGAGATCGGGCGGCGCATAGCGGACCAAGCCCACGAAATCATGGAGCTGCTGTGCAATCAACGCCTTGCCGTTCTTATCAAGAAGGCCAATCATCTCCTTGAAATTGTCGGGAAAGGATAGCAGCGGTGGCTGCTCATCCGACGCTGTCGACGTAGGGCCGACCTGCGCGGAGGGCGTGACGCCCTCCCCGCTTGCCAGCCGGCGCGCCAGCTCTCCGGGATCGGGCAGGCTTGAGGCATGGACGACGCGAAGCAGCGCCATCTCGGCCGCCTCCAGCGGCATTGGGGCAGTCGTCACCTCGCTGTGGCCCTTGAGAAGCAGTTGCCAAAGCCGGTGCAGCATTGCGAAGCCGAGGCCGCTCGCCCAATCGGCGAAGGCGTCCTGCTCCTCGGCGGACAGCGCGCTGCCCTGCGGCCCGCCGACCTTGGCACGGGTGACGCCGTGGCAGGTTTCCAGCAAACCCCTGAACACCGCCACCGGATCGACGCCGAGATCATATTGCGCGCGGATCGCCGCCAGCGCGGCCGGCCCGTCGCCTTCAAGAAGCTGGCCGAACAGCGTCCGGATCGCGCCGCGATCGGACAGGCCCAGCATCTCGCGCACCTGAAGCGCACTGACATCGCCATGCGCATGCGCGATCGCCTGATCGAGGATCGAGAGGCCGTCGCGCACCGACCCTTCCGCCGCGCGCGCGATCAGCGCCAGCGCCTCGGGTTCGGCATCGACCGCCTCGGCCTTCACCACGGCAGCGAAATGCTCGGCCAATAGCTCGGCCGGAATGCGGCGCAGATCGAAGCGCTGGCAGCGCGACAGCACCGTTACCGGCACCTTCTGCACTTCAGTCGTCGCGAAGAGGAACTTTACATGGGCGGGCGGTTCCTCAAGCGTCTTCAACAGGGCGTTGAAGGCGTTCTTCGAGAGCATGTGGACTTCGTCGATGATGTAGATCTTGTAGCGCGCCGAAACCGCCGCATAACGCACCGCCTCGATGATCTCGCGGATATCGTCGACGCCGGTATGGCTGGCGGCGTCCATTTCGACCACGTCGATATGGCGTCCTTCCGCGATTGCCACGCACGGCTCGCACATGCCGCAGGGATCGATGGTCGGACCACCCTGCCCGTCCGCCCCGATGCAGTTGAGCGCCTTGGCGATAAGCCGGGCGGTCGAGGTCTTGCCGACGCCGCGAACGCCGGTGAGCAGGAAGGCATGGGCGATGCGATCCCGGCGGATGGCGTTTCCGAGCGTCGTCACCATCGCATCCTGCCCGATCAGCTCGCTGAACCGCTGCGGGCGGTATTTACGCGCAAGGACGCGATAGGGGGCCGGGGAATCGGACATTGGGATGGCTTAGCGATCCCTTTCCGCCGCGTCGAGCATTGGCCCCGAAGGCCGGTCGATCCATTGAGTCGCCGATGTCAAAGGCGTAACAAAGTCGTGCGAGTCGGGGACAGCAGTTGATCATTCTCCATACCAAAGAGGACGTTTCACAATGACTCTATCCATCGGTAGCCAGGCTCCGGATTTCACGGCGCAGACCACGCAGGGCACGATCAACTTCCACCAGTGGATCGGCGACAGTTGGTGTGTGCTTTTCTCGCACCCCAAGGATTTCACGCCGGTTTGCACGACCGAACTCGGTTATCTCGCCAAGCTTCAGCCCGAATTCGAGAAGCGCAATTGCAAGGTAATCGGTCTTTCAGTCGATCCCGTCGGCAACCACGACCGCTGGCTCGGCGACATCAAGTCGGCGACTGGCGGCGACGTGAAATATCCGATCATTGGCGATCACGATCTCAACGTCGCCAAGCTCTACGGCATGCTGCCAGCCGATGCAGGTGGTACATCCGAAGGCCGCACGGCTGCGACCAACGCGACCGTGAGGACGGTTTTTCTGATCGGGCCCGACAAGCTGATTAAGGCCATGCTGCTTTATCCGATGAGCTCCGGCCGCAATTTCGATGAGGTGCTACGCTTGCTGGATAGCTGCCAGCTTACCGCAAAGCACAAGGTCGCGACGCCCGTGAACTGGAAGAATGGCGAAGACGTCATCATCGTTCCGGCCGTATCCGACGAGGAGGCTAAGGAGCGCTTTCCCAACGGTTGGACCAGCGTCACGCCGTATCTCCGGGTCGTTCCTCAGCCCGCCGACTGACGGCAAGGCCAGCGGAAGTCGCGGCGATGTTCTTCCAGCAGATCGCCGATGGCGGGTGCCTCTCCTATCTGGTCGCCTGCACCGAAAGCTGCGCCGCGATCGTGATCGATCCGGCGCTGGCCCATGCCGACCGCTATCTGGGCATCCTTCAGCGCGAGGGTCTGCGGCTGCGCTACATCGTCGAGACGCACACCCATGCCGATCATTTCTCGGCGGCGCGGCAATTGCGCGAACGCAGTGGCGCACCAATCGTGATGCATCGCACGGCGCGAGCGCCATATGTCGATATCCACGTTGAGGACGGGCATATATTAGCCGTGGGCGATCTCCGGCCCGCCTTCCTCCACACGCCCGGCCATACGGCGGATTCGGCATGCGTGCATGTCGCGGATCGGGTGTTCACTGGCGATACGCTGCTGATCGGCGGAACCGGGCGGACGGACCTGCCGACCGGCGATCCGGACAAGCTGTACGACAGCCTGTTCGGCAAGCTGCTCAAGCTCGATCCCGCGACGCTGGTCTATCCGGCGCATGACTATAAGGAGCGCAGCCACTCGACAATCGGCGCCGAGATCGAGAGCAACCCTCGTTTGCAGAAGCGCGACCGCGTTGAATTCGTGGCAATGATGGAAAATCTCAACCTCGCCGCCCCGACCCATCTTACCGAAGCACTCCGCACCAACCTCACTGGTGGCAAGACGGTGCGGCAATTATTGGCGGAAGCAGCCCAGCAGACTCCGTTCATGGGCCTAGGCGAACTTGAGCGGCGGATCGGGCGTAAGGCCAACGATTTCGTGATCCTCGACGTGCGCGAGCGCGACGCCTATTTGGCCGGCCACGTCCCCGGTGCCCGTCATCTGCCGCGCGGCCAGTTGGAGCTTCGCGTCGACGAAGCCTTTCCCGATCCTGACATTGAGATCCTGACCGTTTGTGAATTCGGCAAGATTTCGACGCTGGCGGCGGCAACCTTGCGCCAACTGGGCTTCCATCGGGCGGTCGCACTCGATGGCGGCATGAAGATGTGGCGGGAAGCCGACAAACCGATCGAGAGCGGGGGATGAAACTGTAACCGGCTGAAGGTGGGAGCCGGAACGACCCGGCACGAAATCGTTACGGCTGCTTCCTTCCGGATCTGACCGGGTTGGCGACGGCGCCGTCCGCCCGACTCCCGCGCGCCATATGAGGGAACACTGGCGACCGCGCAACCTTTCTGCCATCCGCGCATTATTGCGGAAACGGAATGAGGAGACGCGAAATGGCCGGCAGAAACATCGCCTTCGCCCTGATCGGAGCGACAACATTGCTTAGCGGCTGCATTCCGGCGGGCGACAGGCCGAGCCGGAGCTATGGCGACTATGACTATAACCGGCCCGATCCTGCCTATGGCGGCTATGAGGCCGACCGCTATTATCGTGACGACCCCAACTACCGGGAGCGTCGCCTGTCCGAAAACGACCGCGTCTACCGGGGCCGCGACGGGCGCTATTATTGCAAGCGCGACAACGGCACGACCGGGTTGATCGTTGGCGGCGTGGCTGGTGGAATCCTCGGCAACATCATCGCACCGGGTGGATCGGCGCTGCTGGGAACGATTATCGGCGCGGTCGGCGGCGGCGTGGCCGGCAAAGCGATCGATAAAAGCGACGCCAAGGATGGCTATGTCTGCAAATAGCGTGCGGCTAGGTGTTTGATCCCGGCATTTGATGGTGCATTATCCATGCAGGAATGGAGGGATGCGCTATGGGCCAGATATTACACGGGAGCGCCCGGACGACAGAGGCAGTCCGTC
>Ga0081455_10001549_pt1 | contig 28297 bp, 28 predicted proteins | sample TabmetS3T2R1_FD_70207 | JGI IMG/M metagenome (GOLD analysis project Ga0081455, IMG submission 70207) | Tabebuia heterophylla rhizosphere microbial communities from the University of Puerto Rico - S3T2R1 | ecosystem: Host-associated > Plants > Roots > Rhizosphere ... | reverse complement strand
GTCCGCAGGTCTTCGATATTCATGTTTGGTGTTCCGCTTTTGGCAACAGCGTGGCCTGAAATCTAGGGCTAGTGTCTCGACTTTCACAACGCCAGATATAGGCCGGCGCAGGAGGTTCGAAATGATCGACCAGAGCACGCTTACCCTTGCAGCGCAGCAAGTGCCGGCTCACGAGCACCGCCGGATCAACCATCGCACGCGCGGTCACGGCCACGGACCGATCGTGCGGCTGATGAGCCCGTCGGACCTTGGCCAGATCCTGAAGCCGTTCGTCTTCCTTGACCTATTTGAGATCCCCCCGGGCGGAATGGGCATGCCGGTGCATCCCCACTCCGGCATCGCCACCGTCACGGTGTTCACCCGCGGCGAAGCGCACTTCGAGGATCCTGCGGCGGGCGAGGGCACCATCGCGTATGGCGGCGTCGAATGGCTGCGCGCCGGCGGCGGCGTCTGGCACGGCAAGGAACTGTCGATGGCGTCGCCCCGGCTGCAAGGTTTCCAGCTCTGGCTGGCGTTGCCACCCGAGCTCGAGAACAGCCCCTCCGAAAGCCAGTACCTGGAAGCCCCGCAGATGAAGCGCGCGGGACCGGCGCACGTCATCGTCGGCGCCTACGACGGTGTGACGAGTCCCGTGCGCTCACCGGACGGCGTCAACTATCTGCTGGTGACGTCGAAGGCCGGCGACACCTGGAGTTATCGACCGCCCAAGGGCCACAGCGTCGGCTGGCTGGCGATCGCGCAAGGCGCGCTCGATGCCGGCGAAGCGCTCGCGGCCGGCGACATGGCCCTCTTCGACCCGGGCGAAGCGCTGATCTCGGTGACGGCGACTGGCGACCAGGACGCGGTGTTCGTGCTCGGCTCGGCCGTGCCGCACGGTCACGACCTCCACCTCGGCTACTACTCGGTGCACACCTCGGCCGAGGCGCTGGCGCGCGGCGAGGCGCGCATCGCCGAGCTCGGCCAGAAGCTGCACGACGCCGGCGACCGGCGCACGAAGTCGGGCTCGACACCCGTCTACCGCTGACGCCGAGGCTGGACAGATGACGACGCAATCTTCGCGCAGCGCTGTGATCACTGGTGCCGGCAGCGGGCTTGGCCGGGATATCGCACTCGGACTCGCCGCCAAAGGCTACGCCGTTTCCGGTACGGCCATATCGGCGGCGGAAGTGCAGGACCTGAAGGAGGCGTCGGGCGGACGTGTCAGCCTGGCGGTGTGCGACATCACCGCGGAAGAGGCGGTGAAGGCCTGGGCTGGCGGCGTGTCGGAGATATTGGGCGATCGCGGCCTCGACCTGTTGATCAGCAATGCGGGCATTCTGACGCCGGGGCCGCTGGAGGTTCTGTCGCTCAACGCCGTTCGGCGCGAATTCGAGGTCAACGTGCTGGGCGCCCTGTCCGTGATGCGGGCGTTCCTGCCCGCGCTGCGCAGCGCCCGGGGCCGCATTGTCCAGGTCAGCACCTGGACGGCCAGCATTCCGCTCCCGTTCAATGGACCATCGGGCGCGTCCAAGGCGGCGATGGAGGTGTTCGCTGCCGTATTGCGAGCCGAGCTCAGACGCTTCGGCATCGACGTCGTGATCGCAGCGGCCGGCAACATGAGGACCGGCGGACCGGCGAAGACTGCGGAAGCCCTCGCACGGATTGGCGACGAGATGAACGCCGAACAGCGAGCGCTGTACGGAAGTGCCTTCGAGGCCTTCGCGACCAAGCTCAACAGCATGCAAAGCAGTGGGCTCGACTCGGTTGCTGCCGCCGAGCGCGTGATCGAGCTTGCCGAGCAAGTGCCGCCACCCAGTCGGGCCGCCGTCGGGCCGGACGCCGAGGAGATGCTGCGATTGTCCCGCGACAAGTCCGATGCGGAGCAGGATGCGCTGCGCCTGCAGCTTGCAGGCCTCGAGTGAGAAGGAGCTGGTGATGATCGTCCTGGTGAATCCCGACGACAAGCGCGCCGTCCGCAACAAAGACAACGTCCTTGCCCTCTACGATCTGATGATCAACCAGAAGAAGTCGGAGGAGTCCGCGGCAAGGTTCGTCAGTCCGGCCTACATCCAGCACAACCCGCTGATTGCCGACGGCCCGGAGGCGTTGGGGAAATATTTCGGCCAGGTCACGCGCGAGCGCGCGCGGGCCCGGGTAGTGGTCCACCGCATCATCGCGGTTGGCGACTACGTATGGGCTCATGTGAACTTCCTCAATCTGTTCAACGACGATCCCGACGACCCGGGCGTCGCCGGCGTCGACATCTACAGGATGGATGCCGACGGCAGGGCGATCGAGCACTGGGATACGCTGCAGCTCATAGGCGAGCCTAGGAACTCTGCGCCGTGGATCGGGCCTGATATCCCGCGCGCCAATCCGAACGGAATGTTTTGACCGTCGAACGTCGGAGAAGCGACCATGCAGACCAGCGCACTTGCGGCCACAGGCCGCCTCTTCCTCGCCAGCCTCTTCGTGCTGAGCGGATTGAGCAAGATCGCGGCACCGGTGATGACCCAGGCCTACATCGCCTCGGCCGGATTACCCGTGCCCATGCTTGTCTATGCCGCCGCCATCCTGGTCGAAGTCGGAGGGGGCGTGCTGCTGTTGATCGGATACCAGGCGCGGATAGTCGCCCTGGCGCTGACTGCTTTCACGCTCGTCGCCGCCGTCGCGTTTCATGCGAACTTCGGCGACCAGAATCAGATGATCCATTTCCTGAAAAACGTCGCCATCGCCGGCGGCCTGCTGCAAGTTGCGGCGTTCGGCGCAGGCGCGTTGAGCGTCGATGGCCGACGCTTCAGAGCCGCACTGTAGTCGGTCCGCTCCGTTCCCGTGATCCTGCCCTCGGTTAATGCTCAGGCCCTGCCCAATCCGTGTCCCGACTCAACAGGGATGCGAGCGGTTGAGAAAGGCGGGCTAGACGGCCGGAGCCTATGAACGGGAGGAAAGCGCGATGAAGCGTCCTTGGCTGAGAGCATCGCTCCTATCGTTCCGAGACGTGGCTCGGCCTGCGTCGGCGCTGGCATCTCGGCACTGAGTCCTACGGCACGGTAATCGGTACTAGAAGAACTTGCTGAGAAATGCTGCCGCTTCCTCCGAGATACCGACGATCTTGTTCGTTGCCTGACGGTAGAACTTGAAATTGAGCTCGGTCTCGGGCCGGTCGTCATTCCAGTCAGTGAAATGTTTGAGCTCGCTTCGCCCCAGCGGCCGCTTCGCAAGATCAGTACGTCTGACGGTGAGGCCCACACGCGGTGTTTGCCGAGCGATGCCGGGCCTCCTCGCAACTGCTTGGGCGGAGGTGACGATGCCGCGCGCAATAAGGCCTTGCCCGCCGTCGTTCTCGCTCGCGAACACGAAGATCCGATCGCCTTCGGCGATGTGCTTGCCGCCGTACATCGTCTTTTGCGCTATGAACGCGAACGTCTTGTCCCTCGGATCGGAAATCCTGGCTTTGATCGCGAACGCCATGCTTCGCCTCTCGTGCCGCAAATGAGTACCAATGCGATCCCAGCCACCCACCGCCACTGCGGCGCCGATCTTCGCGACGCAGCGGCGCCCGGTCCTCAGCACCGCGCAGTGCGCTTCGGATGGCGAAAATCCCACGACGCCATACATATCGAGGGCGAACGCCGCATAGCCAAGCTCGGCAAGGCGTCTTGTTCGGGCCCGTATATGATCATTCATCCCGAAGGCCTCATGCGCGAATGCCGGCTTCTCCGTATGCGGGCGCTGTCAGCGACATAGCCCGTAAGCCTGGTCCCTTCATAGTCGTCGACTATCGTGCGTGCCTCCATCCTCAGGCCTCCTTGCGTGGCAGGAAGGTCAGCCTCTAACGGCAAGGTTCGTCAGCGATTGGCATTCATCGAGGCAGCATTCGCGCGTTTCATCGATGACGGTGCCCTTCGCGCATGACGACCCGTCGAACGACCGAACGCGGCGTCGCCGTCCAAGTCCTGTCATCGTTTGCCCTAAATGCGAATCCAGTCACCATGGTATCGACAAGGTGAAAACCGAATGGGCGCTGATCCGCGCCGCCCCTCATGAACGCTCTCGCCAGACTTACCTGGACGAGTTCCTAAAGCACATTCCGTTCGGCTGGACTCAGCCGAACGGAATGTGCCTGCTGCAACACCTATCCCCGGTGCGCGCATTTCCGGTCTGGTAGACCCGCTTGCCGCTCCACCAGACCGGAATTCGCTCTAGCCCGCAGGAACTCCGAAAACACCGTCAAGGCCGGATCGTCGGCGAGCCGGGCCTCGTACTGCAGCACGAAGTGGCGGCGCGTGGGCCGCACGGTCGGATGAGCGACCACGATCTTGCGGCGGGCGAGATCGGGCGCCAGCAATGCCTCGATCGCCATCGCCAGGCCCAGTCCAGCGGCAGCCGCCTCGATCGCAAGCCCGATGCTCTCGAAGCTGCTGCCGCCTTGTGTCGACACCGCACCGAAGCCGGCATGGTCGAGCCAGCGGCGCCAATCGTCGGGCCGCGGGCGGGCGTGCAGGAGCGGCACGGCGGCAAAATCAGGCGGCCCACGCTTCAGCCAGCGCGGCGCACACACGGGCACAGTCGCGATGGCAACAAGCGGATGCGTAACCAGGCCGGCGCGAGGGGCTGCATCGGACACCGCGATCACGGCGTCGTAGCGGGATGGCAGAAGGTCGAGTGGATTGGTGCTGGTATGCAGATCTATCTCGAGCTCGCGATGCGCCGCACGCAGCTCCGGCCACAGCGGCAGCAGGAGCCGCGAGGCGAAGAAGCCATAGACGCCAACGGACAGCCGGCGAAGGCGCCTGAGCTTCACGCCGCTCACGGCATCGGCAATGCGGTCCAAGCCCTCGCGTGTCGCCTCGGCCAGAGCCGCGCCGGCCGTCGTCAAGACCAGCCCGGTGGCGCGACGTAAGAAGAGCGGCTTACCGAGCTGTGTTTCGAGCGCTCGCACGTGGCGGCTGACCGCGCCCGGTGTGAGGCCGAGCTCCTCCGCCGCACGCGTCATCGACAGATGACGGGCCGCCGCTTCGAAGGCGCGAATGGCGTGCAGGGGCGGAAGACGACGCCAGCTCATGGCATTGAGTATGGCTCAAAATACGAAGCCTACAACTCGTTTGCCGCGCGTTTGGCACAAGCCTACATCCGGCGCCATGAACGCTCCGATTCCCTCCTGCAGCGCGCTTGCAGGGCGCGTTGCCTCGGCCCGTCGCGCCGACGCGCTGGCGCCAACCTGCCGCGGCCTGAACTACTACGGCATCGACGGGAGCCTGCGGAGCCTGCTGCCGCTCTATATGGAAGCTCCCCTTCTTGCCCATCTCGCGCCGCATCTTTCCGACCTGGGCGAGCTTGCCGGCAACCGCCTCCACGATCTGTCGGAAGCGGCCGAGCGCCACCCGCCGGTCCTGCACATGCGCGACCGTTCGGGCCGCGACGAGGAATGGATCGAATACCATCCGGCCTATCGCGAGATGGAAGAGATCGCTTTCGGCCGCTTCGGCATCCACGCCATGTGCCATCGCGATGGCGTGCTGGGCTGGCCCGGCCCCATGCCGCCGCTCGCCAAATACATCTTCCACTATCTCTTTGCCCAGGCCGAGTTCGGCCTGCTCTGCCCCGTCAATCTCACCGACAGCTCGTCGGAGCTGGTGCGCCGCTTCGGCAGCGAGGCGCTTCGCCGGCGCTATCTTGACCTGATGTGGAGCCAGGATGTCACGAAGCTCCATCGCTGTGCCCAGTTCATGACCGAGAAGGCAGGCGGCTCCGATGTCGGCGCCGGCGACCTGTTGGCCGTGCGCGATGGCGATCGCTGGCGGCTGTGGGGCGAGAAGTGGTTCTGTTCCAATGTCGACGCCGAGCTTGCCGTCCTGCTGGCCCGCCCCGAAGGCGCCCCGGCCGGTGGGCGCGGTCTTGGCCTCTTCCTCATGCCCAAGACCTTGGACGACGGCACGCGCAACGCCTGTCGCATCGTGCGGCTGAAGGACAAGCTCGGCAGCCGCACGATGGCGAGTGGCGAGATCGTGCTCGAAGGTGCGGTGGCCTGGCAGCTCGGCGCGCTCGACCAGGGCCTGAAGCAGATGCTGGTCATGGTCAATTCCAGCCGCGTGTCGCACCTTGCGCGCGCCGCCGGCATGATGCGCCGCTGCCTGAACGAGGCGCTGCAGGGGGCGCGCCATCGCAACGCCTTCGGCAAGGCCGTCATCCAGCACGCGTTGATGCGACGACAGCTTCTCAAGCTCCTGGTGCCCACCGAGCAGGCGCTCTCTGCCCTGCTGCACGCGGCGACCGCGCCCGAGGCTGCGCTGCGGCTCCTGACGCCGATCGCCAAGTATCGCGCCTGCCGCGACAACGTGGTGGTCGCGACCGGCGCCATGGAGGCGCGCGGCGGCAATGGCTACATCGAGGATTGGCCCAACGCACGATTGGTGCGCGACGCCCATCTCGGCCTGATCTGGGAGGGCACTAGCAACATCAACGCGCTCGATGCCGTACAGCGGGCGATCGGCAAGGCCAAGGCGCATCTCGCGTTGCGCGACGACCTGGCCAGCCGGCTGGAGAGCGCTTCCGGCCTGCCCGGCCAGTTCCGCACGCGACTCGACAACGCCATCGCCCACGCTTTCCACTTCGCCGAGGAGGTGGCGGCCAGGCCCGAGCACGAACGCTTCTGCCGCATCGCCGCGGGCAAGCTCTATCACGCGACGACGGCAGCCCTCCTCGCGGATGAAGGCCAGCGTCAAGGTGCAGCAGGCGGAGATGCCCGCCGACTGTTGCTCGCGCGCCTTGTGCTCGAGCACCGTCTACAGCCGGACGACCCCGCCTCTCTCGCAGCGCTGCGCTGGGAAGACGAAGCGGCCGATCTGCTGCTCTCCAATGCGCCCGTGCCGATCGCCCAGGCAGCAAGGCTTCTGACCGCGTGACGACCATGGACGCCAGGCAACAGCGCGAGCTCGCGCGACTCCTTGCCGCCCTGCGCCGAGACGGGCGGCAGCAGAGCGGCCTCGACGCGCAGCTGGTACCGCCGGACAAGGACGCCGCCTACCGCGTGGCACGGCTGGTCGAAGAGGAGCTGGGTTGGCCGGTCGTGGGCTGGAAGATCGCGGCCATGAAGGAAGAGCTGCAGAAGGCGCTGCGCACGGACTCGCCGATCTACGGTCGCGTCTTTGCGCCCAACGTCCGACCGTCACCGGTAAGCGTCGAGCACGCCAAGCAGTGCAGCCCGATTCCTGAAGTCGAGTATATGGCGCGGCTGGCCGCCGACCTGCCGCCGCGCAGCAAGCCCTACACGGTGGAAGAGCTGACTGAGGCGGTGGCCTCACTGCATCCGGGCATCGAGCTGGCCGAATGCCGCTTCATTCATGATGCGCAATTTCCGCCGCTGCCGGCGATCCTGGCCGACGGCGCAGGCAGCGGCACGATCTGCTATGGGCCGGCGATCGAAGACTGGAAGAAGCGTGACATCGCGGGCCAGGAGGTCGTGCTGTCATGCAACGGCGTCCCCCGGCGCAAGGGCACGGCCGCGGCCGCGCTCGATCATCCGATAGCGCCGCTCACCTGGCTTGCCAACGAGCTTTCGCGTACGGGAATCGGGCTCAAGGCAGGACAAATGATCAGTACCGGAACCCTTACCGGCATGCTGCGTCCCCAGGCAGGCGAGACATATGTCGCCGACTTCGGGCCGTTCGGCACGGCGCAAGCGAGCTACACCCTGTGACGTCAACCCCTTTCCGGCACGACAGCCCCTAATCTTTCGACCTCGCCTATCGTCGCCTTGCGCGGGTCGAGAAAGCTGTCCCAATAGTCGATCGAGGCTTTGATCGGCTCCATCACCCGCGGCTTGCGCGCGCCCTCGGCGGGGAATTCCTCCATGCCGAAGCTGTACTCGACGGTGATGCCGTCGGGATCGAGGTAGTACAGGAACATGCTGCCGGACGGCGGATGGCGGCCCGGCCCGTTGACGATCGGCACTTGCGCCTTGTTGAAGCGCGAGATGCCGCGGCCGATATCGTCGACCTCGGTCACCATGAAGTTGACGTGGTGCAGCAGCACCTCGTTCGCGCGGCCGAGCCCGACGCCATGGTGGTATGGGTTGGGATGGCAGCGCATGAAACAGATCGTGCCGTCGATCATGTCGGATACACGAAAGCCCAGCACGTCGGTGTGGAAGCGGCAGGCGCCGTCGAAGTCCGGGACCTTCAGCACGAAATGGCCGAGCCGCTGGATCTTGGCGACGGTCGGCTGGAACGGCTGGCCACCCCATTGCCGCATGTGATCGTAGAATTCGTAGGTGGCGCCGGTATGCGGCTCGCTGATGCGAAAGGCGCGGCCGAGCCCGAGCAGCTTGCGCTCGGCGTGCGGCATCTCGACGACGGCGATCCCTTCGGCGGCGAGCCGCGCGCCGAGCTGGTCGAGCGCCTTTGGACTCCTCATCTCGAAGCCGGCGCGCTTCAGCCCAGGCTTGTCGGCGGAGTACAGGGCGATGTTGTGATGGTCCTCGCTGCAGCGCAGGAAGGCGATGCCCTCGGCCTCGCCGCTCAGCTGCAGGCCGACCTGCTTCTGGTAGAAGTCGCAGCTGCGCCCGACGTCCGACACGTTCAGCGCCATGTATCCCAGCTTCTCGTAACCCTCCATCGCCGGCCTCCTCAGAGGATGATGCTGATCTTGCCCTGCGGACGCAGCGCATCCACGTCGAGCACGGCCTTCTTGCTCCTGATCTTCAGGCTTTCGCCCGCCTGCACCAACAAATACTCGGCGTGACCCGGATAGATGTTGGTCACCTCCATGCGGCTGCGAAAGACCACGAAGTTGCAGGTTACGGGGATCGCGCCGTTGGCGCTTTCCGCCGTCACTACGTTGCTGATCATGTGGCGGGTACGCGAGTGGGGAAATTCTGCATGCGCTGTCGGCTTCAGCAGCCGCTTGGCGCGCTCGCCAAGGCGATGGCGATCGTCGTAGATCAGGAACAGCGACTTGCCGGCCCTGCCCTCGGGATCGTCGGTGGCGGGCACGAGATACTCGCCGTCATCGGTGAAGAGATCGGCCCATTCCATCAGCTTCCAGGAATCGAGCAGCGCCGCTTCCCGGATCAGGAAATCTTCGGCATCGGAGCGGGAGAGCTTCATCTCACGGCCCCGTCAGCTCGAGCGCGGGATTGGCCGACACCAGCTGGTGCCAGCGCCGCCAGAAGGTGCGCATCTGAAGCTCGTCGGTCTTGGTTGGCGCGTTGGAGAGCATGCCGCGCGACAGGTCGTTATAGGGTGCCGACGCGGCATTCGCGTAGCCCCGCTGGCAGAGCTCCAGCATCTCGACGTCGTCGGGCGTGGCAAAGCCAGCCGGTCCCAGAAACTCCACGAAGTTGCGCAGCCGACGGTCGCGCGAGGTCTCGCTCTCCCCGGCCGGCGCGATGCACCACGCGCTGACCTCCATATGATCGGGCCGCACCGGGTAGAAGGTGCGGATGGTGGTCGCCATGACGTCATTGACCACGAGATTGGGGAAGATCAGCAGGTTGCGATCGCCGTTGGCGACGACGTTGCCGCGCTCGGGACCAAGCCGCTCCATGATCTCCTTGTTGAGCGCCTCGACTTCCGCCTTGGCTTCCGCACCCCAACCCGGCGCCCAGCGCGCGTAGGGGCGCCCCCATGGCAGCAGCCCTATCGATTCGGAGACGGCGTGGCCGTTGCCGAGGTTCTTGACCCAGCCCCTGGAATTCATGCTGGTGAAGGTCGCGTTGTCGCGCGAGCGGATGTAATCGAAATAGGTCGAGTGTGTCGGCACGCCGTGGTAGCCGTCGGCCGAATTCTCCTGCAGGAGCTTCCAGTTGGCGCCGACGCAGTAATCCTGGGAGCCGACCACGATCTCCATGCCGTCGCGGCCCTGATCGGCGACATATTCGAGATATTCGGCGGCACCGGCGAGATAGTCGCGCAACGACATCGCGTTCCGGTCGTAGCAGACGAAGACGAAGCCGCGGAACTCCTCCATGCGCTCGACAGGCACGAGATCGAGCTTGCAGTCGTCGGTCGCATCAGGTGGCAGCGCCTCGCGGCCGGGCATGCCGACGAACCGGCCCTTCTCGTCGAAAGTCCAGGCGTGATAGCCGCAGGCGAAGGCCCGGCGGTTGCCTGAGCGCTCGCGGCAGACCAGGGCGCCACGATGCGGGCAGGTGTTGTAGAGCGCGTGCAGCTTGTGGTCGCGATCGCGGGTGAAGAGCAGCGGCCGCCCGCCGACGCGGCGCGAGACGAAGTCGCCAGGCTTCTTCAGTTCCGATGTGTGGCCGAGATAGAGCCAGCATTTGCCGAACACATGCTCCCGCTCCAGGGCAAGGATATCGTCGGATACGAAGGCGCTGCGATGGACCTTGAAGCGGGCGCGGTGGCGGTCGTCGATCACGAGCTCGGACTGTTCCATGGCATGGTCCTCTATTGGGGTTTGACGCCTATTAGGGCTTGACTCCGGCCGCCGCGGTCATGTCGCGGATGACCGGCAGCTCGCTCTGGATGACCTCGTCGGTCTCGGCCGGCGTGCTGCCGATGCGCTTCCAGCCGGGCGTGACGATAAAGCGCTCGGTGAAGGCGGGCTGGGCCACGATCTCGCGCACGTCGGCGCTGATCCTGTCCACGATCTCCTTCGGCGTGCCGGCTGGGGCTGCGAGGCCGAACCAGATGAAAGCCTGGATCTGCGGGAAGCCCGCCTCGGTCGTGGTCGGCACATCGGGAAAAAGCGGCGAGCGCTCCTTGGCGGCAAGTGCCAGCGCCTTGACCTTGCCGGCTTTCATGAGGCCGCCTGCCACGCCGCTGCTGCCGACCGAGAGCTGGATCTCGTTGCCGGTCAGCGCGTTCAGCACCGGCGCCACACCCTTGTAGGGAACGTGCAGGAATTTCGTGCCGGCACTCTTGTTCAGGGTCTCGTAGACGAGCTGAGGCGGGCTGCCGTCGCCCCAGCTGCCGTAGGCCAATGAGCCCGCCTTCTGCTTGTCGGCGGCGATCAGTTCCGGCAGCGTCTTGGCCGACACGCCGGGATTGGCCAGCAGGAACTGCTCGGCGCGCGCCATGATGGTGATGTTGGCAAAGGATTTGTCGGGATCGTACGGCAGAGCTTTGAAGACGAAGCGGTTGCCGAGGTAGATCTGGTCGGTCGTCGCCAGCAGCGAATAGCCGTCAGGCGCCGCCTTCGCGATACCCTCGGCCGCGATCAGGCCACTGGCGCCGGGCTTGTTGTCGACCACGACCGACTGGCCCCATTTGATTGACAGCTCCTGGGCGATGCCGCGTACAAGTACGTCGAGCCCGCCGCCTGGCGGCACTCCGAGCACGATCTTCACCGGCTTGTCGGGCCAGGTCTGCGCCGCAGCAGGCGCAACAGCCACGAGGAGAGCCAGCAGGCCCATCCAGGCACGAACGACCAACGTTTCCTCCGTTCATTTTGGAAGAAGTCTAATGGTCAGACCTTTACTTGTCGACTCCCGGCGAGCAAGCGATGGAGCTTGTTCAGATGCGTCTCCATCTCCCTGGTGGCACCTGCAGCATCGCGCGCGCGCAGGTACTCGAGGAAACGGCGGCGGTGAGCGATCAGGCCTGGCAGCTCAGTGTCCTCGGAGACGCCGCGCAGGAAGCGCACCAGGATGTCGGTAAGGGAATCGACCAGGATCTTGAGGATTTCGTTGTGCGTCGCGAGTGCGAGCAGGCGGTAGAACTCGGCGATTGCCACCCGCCGCTCCTCGCCATGGCCGAGCCGCGACATCTCCGCCGTGCGCTCGATGTTGCGGGCGATCGCTTCGATATCCTCCTCGGTGGCGCGCGCGCAAGCGAGCCGCACGACGCCGCTCTGGATCAGCAGCCGCGCCTCCGTGAGATCGCCGAGCGAGATAGCGCCGAGATGGACGAGGTCCTGGATGACCCGTGTCATGTTGGCGGGATCGCCGGCCTGCACGAAGGCGCCGCCCTTGACGCCCTTCTTGAGCATGATGACGCCCGCGATCTCGAGACTGCGCAATGCCTCGCGCAAGGCGGCGCGGCTCACCTTGAGCTGCTCGCTGAGCTCGCGCTCGGGCGGCAGCTTGTCGCCGGGCTTGAGCTTGCCCGCGGCGAGCTGCCTGCGGATGCGCTCGCAGATCTCCTCGAAGGCGCGCGGCTTGGTCTTGCGCGGAGGCTTCACTTCTGCGCCGGATCCCAGGGCCAGTAGCGCGCCACCGCACCGGCATCGATGCGCAGGTCGGTGCCGGTCATCATTTCGGCCTCCGACGAGACGATGAAGGCCGCAGCGCGGCCGTAATCGCTCGGTTTCGGCAGCTTCTGCATGGGAATCCGGCTGCGATACATCTCGAACACCGGCTTCGAGGCCGAAAGATCAATCGCGCCGCGACCCCAGCGTTGTGCGCGCTCGGAGGATTCCGATGGGTCGGTCGCAGTGGGCGTAAGACTGTTGACCCGGATGCCGTGCTTGACCAGCTCCATCGCCGCGGAGCGCGTGAAATTGATCAGGCCGCTCTTGGCCGTCGAGTAGCCGATGTTGTTCGGCTCGCCCTGGTGTCCTGCCGTCGAGACGATGTTGAGGATGCTGCCGCGGACCTGGCGGTCGATCATGGATTGCGCGACGCATTTGGTGAACAGGAAGGCGCCGGTGAGGATCACGTCGATCTGCTTGCGCCATTCGGCGAGCGGCATGGTGAGCACGCCTTTCTTGTTGAAGAGGACAGCATTGTTCACCAGCACGTCGATCCGTCCGAAAGCATCGCATGCCTTCACGACCGAGGCCGAGACCTGTGCCTCGTCGGTGACATCACAGGTGACGCCGAGAGCCTTGCCGCCGGTGCTCCTGATGTAGGCCGCGCAGTCGTTGGCGTTGGCTGCCATCGCGTCGACACACACAAGCGCCGCACCTTCCGCCGCGAGTCCCTCGGCGATGCCACCACCGATGTTCGGGCTGGTGCCGGTGACGAGGGCGACTTTGTCTTTCAGTTTCATCCGATCTCCCATAACGTCGAGCCAAGATACATCAACGCCACCGAGGGAACGAATGACGACAGGCGCGACCGACATCCACACGCATATCGTGCCGGCAAGCTTCCCGGCCTATGCCGGCCGCCACGCCAATGTGCGCTGGCCGTCGATGGCGCCGGCGCACGACTGCCATCATTGCAACGTGATGATCGCGGGCAAGGTGTTTCGCACGGTGAGCGACCATAGCTGGAGCCTCGAGCGCCGGCTGGAAGTCATGGAGGCGTCGCGGGTCGACCGCCAGGTGCTGTCGCCGATGCCGGAGCTGCTCTCCTATTGGCTCGAGCCCGAGGATGCCGAGTCGCTCGGTCGCCACGTCAACGACACGATCGCCACCATGGTGGCCGACGGCAAGGGCCGCTTCGCCGGTCTCGGCATGGTGCCGATGCAGGATCCCGACCGGGCGACAGCCGAGCTCGAGCGCCTGATGAAGGCGGGCTTCAAGGGCGTCGAGATCGGCACAAACGTCAACGGCGTGTCGATCGGCGACAAGCGTTATGCGGCGTTCTTCGCGACAGCGGAGCGGCTGGGCGCGGCGATCTTCGTGCACGCGCTTCATCCCGCCGGCACCGAACGGCTGATCGGCCCCCCGAACATGCCGGCACTGGCCCTCTTCCCCTGCGAGACCTCGACCGCGATCGTATCGCTGATGATGGGCGGCTTTATCGGCCGGCATCCCAGGCTGCGCATCGCCTTCAGCCACGGCGGCGGCGTGTTCGGCCTCGTGCTGCCGCGCTTTATGCACGGCTGGAGGATGCTGCCGGGCATGAAGGACGCAACCGGTGGCTCGCCGACCGAGATGGCCCGGCGTCTCTATTACGACACGCTGGTGTATGACGCCGATACGCTGAAGTTCCTGATCGAGCGATTCGGCGTGACGCAGCTTTGCGTCGGCACCGATCATCCCTTCACCATCGAGGAACGCCAGCCGGTCGCGGCGGTGGAGAAGCTCGGCCTGTCGCCCGCCGACCAGGCCCTTATCCTTTCGGGCAATGCCCGGCGTTTCCTCGGAGAGGCCGCGTGATCACGCCGAAGACGTTGCCTTACGCAGTCCGGACGGAATGCCGGCGCTATGACGGCCGAGTCGCGATCGTCACTGGCGCCGCGCAAGGGCTCGGCCGCGTGATCGCGCGGCGCCTGGCAGAGGAAGGCGCAAAACTCGTCGTCGCCGACATCCAGGAGGAACGCGTGAAGCGCACTGCGCGGCTCCTGCAGGAGGAGACGGGCCAGCCATTCCTCGCGCTCGGCGGTGACCTTTCCCGCGAAGGCGTCGCGGAGGACATGGTGGCACACGCGCTCGCGGAATTCGGCCGCGTCGACACCTTGGTGAACAATGCTGCCGCGCTGATCCGCATGCGGCTGGTCGATTTCACCGAGGAGCTGCTGCAGCAGGCGGTCGACTGGAACGTCTGGAACACGCTGCGCTGCTGCAAGGCCGTCCTGCCGACGATGATCGAGCGGCGCTACGGCCGCATCGTCAACATCGCGGGCGAGGCCTGGCGCACCGGCGCGCCGTTCCACACGCTGCTCGCCGGCGTCGGCAAGGGGTCGATGGTCGGGCTGACTGTCACGCTGGCCGGCGAGACGATCGCTGAGGGCATCACCGTCAACTGCGTCTCGCCCGGCGGCATCGAGACCGCCGCCGACGGCGATCCCGATCCACCTAAGGAAAGCTATCGCGACCCGAGCTGGACCGGCCCCGGCGTGATGGAGGAGCTGGCGAAGATCGTTGGCCAGCGCGGTATCAGCATGGGCCGCCTGTCGCATCCGACTGAAGTCGCCTCTGCCGTCGCCTATTTCGGCGCGCCTGAAGCGTCCTTCGTCACCGGCCAGCACATCGGCGTCAGCGGCGGCATGGCCATGATCTGAGTGGGAAGTGCCTCAAGGCACGAGCACGAGCCGGCCGACGACCTCCCGGTCTTCCAGGGCGCGCAACGCCCCCGGCACGGCATCGAGGCTCACCGTCTGTCCCACGAGCGGCCGGATCAGCCCGCGCTCGTAGAGCTCGAGAATGTCCCGGTGAGCCGCATCGACGACCGCCGCGCCGTGTTTCGTGTAGGCGGACCAGTGGACACCCAGCACGGTGTAGTTCTTGACGAGAACATGGTTGGCGGGGAACGCGGGAATCTCGCCGCCAGCGAAGCCGATGACGAGATATCGACCCTCCCAGGCCAGCCGACGGCGCACGGCCTCGGTCAACTTCCCACCGACAGGGTCGAACACCACGTCGACGCCGTGGCCGTCGGTGATCTCGGCCAGGCGCTGGGCGACATCCTCTGTGCGATGGTCGATGACGTGGCTGGCGCCGATCTGGCGACAGAAGTCCAGCTTCGCGGCTGATCCGGCTGTGGCGATCACGCGCGCGTTGGCGGCGGCGCCGAGCTGGATGGCCGCCGAGCCCACACCGCTCGCGCCGGCAAGCACCAGCAGCCATTCGCCGGCGCTGAGGCGCCCCCGGTGATGCAAGGCGACGTGCGCGGTCTGGTAGGTGGAGTAAAGGACGGTGACGTCGGGAAACGGCACATGACGCGGAAAGACTACCGTGGCGTGCGCCCGCACGAGCGCCTGCTCCGCGAAGCCGCCTGCCGGCAAAGCGGCCATGGCGGCGACGTGGTCGCCCACGACCAGGCCCACCCCCGGCCCGACGGCCTCGACGATGCCTGCAGTCTCCAGCCCCGGCGTGAAGGGAAGCGGAGGCCGGTCCTGATAGACGCCCTGACAGAGCAGGATATCGGCGAAATTCACGGTCCCGGCGCGGACGCGGATGCGCGCCTCTCCAGGCCCGGGCTCGGGCGCTGCGGTTTCCTCCAGGGTCAGGGCTTTGGAATAGTGACCCTTCTCGTAGACGCGCCAGGCTTTCATGTCATCGCACTCGGATGTGGTTACGACTTTGCCGCCAGGAATTGCGCGATCTCCCCGATCGCACGTTTTCCGTCCGGCAGCATCGGCCAATAAAGGTGCCAGACATGGAACATCTCCTTCCACACGGAGAGCTCCGAGTCGACGCCGGATGCGATCAGCCGTTGATGCATGCGGACGGCATCGCCCAAGAAGCATTCGCGATCCCCCACTTGAATCAGCGTGGGCGGAAGGCCGGCAAGGTTGGCAAAAAGCGGCGACGCCAGCGGCTCATCCGCAGGCTTGCCCGCGAGATAGCGCTTGGCAAAGTAACCAGCGATGTCCCGCGACAGGAGCGGATCGACATTCTTGTAGAAGTCGTAGCTTTCGCTCTCGGTGCCGAGATTGACCCACGGGCTGATGCCAACAAGGGCGGCGGGTGCAGGCAGGCTTTCGTCACGCAGCCGCAAGGCCAGCGCGAAGGTAAGCCCCCCGCCTGCCGAGTCGCCGACGATCGCCGGTCCTCGCGCCGGTCCTGGCGCCGGTCCTGGCGCCGGCGACGACCGCTGCGCCACGAGATCCCGGTAAGCCGCCAGGGCGTCGTCGAGCGCTGCCGGGAACGGACATTCCGGCGCGCGCCGATAGTCCAGCACCCATACCGTGCCGCCCAGCTCCTTGGCCAGCAGGCCGGCAAGATGCCGATGCGACTGCGGCGAGCCGACGACATAGCCGCCACCATGCAGGAAGAGAACGGACGGGCCGACGCCGGCGGCCAGGCGCTCGGCCATCATGCCGCCAAGCTTCACTGTGTCTCGCTTGACCCCCTCGGGCGGCGAAAACGCCTTGCCCAACTGATCCAGGGCACGCCGCAACTCCTCCTCACCGGCATCGAGCCGAAAGGGATGCTTGCGCAGCAGTCCAAGTACGGCGTCCAGTTCCTTGCTCGCCATGCTTCGCACTCCTGACCAAATCACAGGCCGGCGTTCGCTGGGCGTCAAGCATTTTCTATTGAATATTAGAAAAATGGCGACACCTGACGAATTCGGGCAGGTCAACTGGTGGACATTTGACTCATAATTCTAAATTGAATTAGAATTCAGTATCGGCCATCGACTTGAAGGGAGTGCGCACATGCATGTCGGCCTCGGGCTCAGCTTCCAGAACCTCATTCCCGGCCAGACGGACACGGAGGTCTATCGCAACGAGCTGAAGCTGGCGGCGCGCGCCGAGGAATGCGGCTTCGATTCCGTGTGGACGCCGGAGCATCATTTCACAGACTACATGCTCACGCCCAACGTGCCGCAGTTCCTGGCCTGGGTCGCCGGGCGCACCAATCGAGTCAAGGTCGGCACGATGGTCACCGTGCTGCCGTGGCACGATCCGCTGCGCGTGGCGGAAAACTTCTGCCTGCTCGATCATCTGTCGGAAGGGCGCGCTATCCTCGGCCTCGGCCGTGGCCTGGGCCGGGTCGAGTTCGAAGCCTTCCGCACGCCAATGGCCGAATCGCGCCGGCGGTTCACCGAATATACCGAGGCGATCCTGAAGGGCCTCGAAAGCGGCGTGATGGAATACGAGGGTGAGCTCTACAAGCAACCGCGGGCGCGCATTCGTCCAGGCCCCTATGCCAGCTTCAAGGGGCGGACCTTCGCCTCGGCCATCTCGCCCTACTCGATCGATCTCATGGCCAAGCTCGGCGTCGGCCTGATGATCATCGCCCAGAAGCCGTGGGAGATGGTGAAGACCGAGGTCGACGGCTATCGCCAGCGCTATCTCGCGATCAACGGGACGCCGGCCCCCAAGCCGATCCTCAACGTGTTCGTCGCCGTCAGCGAGGATCCCGAGGAGGCGACGCGCATGCGCCAAGTGTATCTGCAGCGCTACGCCCGTTCGACCGTCGAGCACTACGAGTTCGGCAATGTCGGCTTCGCCTCGATCGAGGGCTACGAATACTATGCCGGCCTGGCCCGCAACATCGAGAAGCACGGCCTGGAGAAGTTCAACGGCTTCCTGGCCGACCTGCAAGTCTGGGGCACGCCGGCCCAGGTGGCCGAGAAGCTGATCGGATACGTCGACTACATCGATGCCGGCGCGCTGCTGGTCATGCTGAGCTACGGCGGCATGCCAGCCGACGTCGCCGCCAGCAACTACGATCTGTTCGTCTCATCTGTGCTGCCGCGCCTGAAGCCGTACGACGTCGGTGGCGACATCGGCGTCCAGCATGTGCTTCCGGCCCACGCGGCGGAGTAGCGCCCGGACTACTTGGCCTCGGCCAGCAACGCTTCGACGCGCCGCAGGGCGACGTTGTCCTTGAGCAGACGATGGCCCTGGCGCAACGCGCCGCGGGCGATGGCGACGCGTAGATGGCGCTCCATGAGCACCGCCATCTTCAGCGCGGCATAGCGTCGGTACCAGCCGAGATCGGTCAGCGTGCGGCCGCTCAGCCGCTGATAGCAGGCCACGGTTTCGTCGTCGGGCAGGAAGCCGGGCAAGGGTGCCACGCCCGCTCCTGTCGTACGCATGCGGTTCATTTCCAGGAACCAGGCGATATCCAGCTCGGCCGGTCCGATGGTTGCGAGCTCCCAATCCAGCAGCGCAGCCGGCCGGAACTCGGTCTCGACGACATTGGCTGGCCGCGCATCGCCCCAGAGCAGGCAGGCGTCGGACGGTGCCGGCATGGTCCGCAAGATCCGCTCGAAGCCGCGCTCGATCGTCGGATGGCGCTCGGTTCCGGCACCCCAGAGATGGAGCTGGCGAAGCCAATGGATCTCGGCCTGGAGAGGATTTCCCGTCGCCCGCACGAGACAGGCGAGCGCCGGGCGCCAGTCGATGGCATGGACATCGGTGATCGCCGCCAGCAGGCTAATGTAGAAGGTGCGCTGATCCTCAAACGGCGCGTCGAACAGCCAGCCGGCCTCAGCGAAGCTGGGGCGGTCGTCGCTGGGGATGCGCCCGGGTACATAGCTCATGACAAAGAGCGGCCGTCCGGCAATCGCACCGTGGCGATCGATGGCAAGGGGCTTGGGCACCTTGGGCCGCCCGAGCGCGCTCAGCGCCTCCAGGATCGTGTACTCGCGGGCCAGCTCATAGGTGCGGAACATCGACGGGCCGTCAGGCTGCAGCCTGACCACGACACGCCCCAGGCGGGCGAGGTCCAGGATCACGGTCTGGTTCGACCATCCGCCGCCCGTGCTCGGCGTTGCCGCGGCCGCCACCTTGACGTCAGTGCCAAAGCGCTTCGAAAGCCATCCTGCGAACCGCGTCGTGGTGTCGACGTCTATCAGCATGCGTGAAGCGTTCGCGCCGGCTGCCAAAGGCCGGCGGCCTCTCGCGAATTCCAGATCTCGACGATCTTGCCGTCCATGACCCGGAAGATCTCGATCCCGCTCAGCTCGTACGACTTGCCGTTGGTCAAGGTGCTCCAGCCGTTCCAGGCGACAGTGACCATCGGACCGTCGACGACCCGGACCGCCGTCTCGAACCGCAGGACCGGGCAGCGTTCCAGCAGCTCGGTGAGGCGCTGGATCGACTCCTGCAACGTCAGCCTGGAGATCTTGCCGGGCGCGTGGCGCCAGGTCGGATCGGCGATGAGATCGGGAATGAGATCGAGCCGGCGTTGGTTGTAGAGGATGTCAAGGTAGGTATCGACGACTTCGACAGGCGTTCGCATGGACCCTCCTCCTCTCACTCCGCAGCGCCTTTCTCGCTACCCTGCCACCATGCGTCGCCGAACATCTGGAGCATGTTGGGATGCCCCGTGCCGGCGGTAAGGCCGCCGTCGACCGCGAGGTTCGCGCCGGTGACGAAGCTTGCCTCGTCGGCGGCAAGGAAGGCGATGGCTGCGGCGATCTCATCCGGATGGCCGAAGCGGCCCATCGGTATGGCCGTCCTGAAGGCGTCGGCGATGACCGGCGTGCCCGAGGTTGCTGCGGCCAGGGGCGTGTCCACCGCACCGGGTGAGATCGAATTCACGCGGATACGGCGCGGTGCAAGCTCGAGCGCCAGGCTGCGCGTGAAATTCAAGGCCCCTGCCTTGGCGGCGTTGTAGGCAGCAAGCCCATGGTCTCCCGCCATGCCGGAGACGGAGGACACGTTCACGATCGCCGCCGACGCCCCTTCATGTCGGGCGATGGTCGCCAGCAGGTGAGGCAAGCACGTCTGGCAGGATTCGAACAGGGCATGCAGATTGACCGCTTGGATGCGGTGCCAGTGCTTGGACTGCAGTGTGGCGACGGGGCCGAAGCCGGCTGCGCCGGCATTGTTCACCACGATGTCGAGCCGGCCGAACCGTTCGACAGCAAAGCGATAAAGCTCTTCGAGCTGATCGCGCCGGGTGACATCGGTCTTCTTGAAGACCGCTCGTGCAGAGCCGATCGCCGCCACCGCTGCGGCCCCCTCCCCCGCCCGCCGACCCGCTATCACCACGGCGGCGCCTTCCGCATTCAATCGACGACTCGTCGCCAAGCCGATGCCGGTCGCGCCTCCGGTGACGACGGCGACCTTGCCGGCGAAACGTTCGCTTTCCGTCATACGTCAAGCGCTCGCCGGCGTGTCGACCGCGGCGTTGATCGACGCATGCAGATGCACGAGCGCCGGCTCGATGCGGCCATAGACGACCTCCGGCAGGGCGCCAGACGCGAGGTTCGCCTGCACCCTCTCCTGCAACGGGAAATCCTCCTTGCCCGTCACGTCGAGCAGGATATCGAGGTTGCGCTTCCAGTAGTTGCGCGCCTTGTCGGTGGTGGGAGCGCTGGTCGCGAACAGGCTGGTCGCGACCTGGCACGATCCGACATCGATTGGCGTCACGCGCCACACCTCGATGTGGTCGAGCTGATAGACGAGCAGCCCGTTGGGGACGAGGAAGTACTGCGTGGTCGAGAACGGCAGCAGCCGCCAGTCTGCGCGCGGCTTGTCCTTGAACTGGTCGACGACATCCTTGCGCAGGCCGATGGTGCGCGGATGGGGACCGAAGGCGTCGAAGATGAGGTCGCACAGGAAGTACGGCGCGATCGAATTCTTGTGCAGCCAGCGGATGTGATACGATTCGGTGAAAGTGTCGAGAAACAGCTTCCAGTTCATCTTCCAGCTGTTGACGCGCGTCTCGACATGCACGTAGTCGGCAAGGCCGTAATCCGCGAGCTCGTCCTCAGCGCCGCAGAGCACGTCATCGACGTCGAAGCTCTCGTTGCTGCTCGGATGGACGAAGATCATCCCGTACTTCTCGGCGACGGCTCGCTGATGCAGGCGAAGGTCGCAGGTTGCCGCGAGGTCGTCGAACCCGCCGGCCGAGGCTGGTCGGTTGAGCAGCGTGCCGTCATTGTCATACGTCCAGCCATGATAGGGACAGACGATGCGCCTCATGCCGCCCCGGCCATTGCCCTCGAGCAACTGGGCGCCGCGATGACGGCAGGCATTGACGATGGCGCGAAGGCTTCCATCGGCCTGGCGGATGACGGCAATGGGGACACCGCCCAGGTTCTGCGCGAGGAAGGCGCCGGGCTGCTGGCATTCGCCGGTCAGGCCCACGAACTGCGGCCGCTCACGGAACAGGACCTTCAGCTCCCGCGCGAACCGTTCTGCATCGGTGTAGGCGGAGGCCGGGTTGCGCATGCTTGCCGCAGCGAAATTCCAGGGTTGGTTGATATCGGTTCCGACCAGCCGGTCGAGCAGCTCGAGTTGCCGTGAAACGCGCATGTTCCGTCTCCAACACTAACGTGGCATCTGAAAGCCGCCCGAGACGCTCAGCACCTGGCCGGTGAGCTGGCGCGCCCGTTCGGAAGCGAGGAAGACCACCGACCAGGCGATATCGACGGCCTGCGACCGCCGGCGCAACGGAATGCCTGACTCGATGTTCTGGATCTCCTTGGGGCCCATGCCGATGTCGGTCTTCCACAGGCTGCCGTCGCCGATCTCCTCGGGCGGCGGAATGACGAGGCCGGGCGCGACGGTGTTGGCGCGGATGCCGTAGCGGCCATATTCCTTGGCGATCGTGCGGGTGAAAGCGAGCACGCCGGCCTTCATTGCCCCGTAGTCGGCCATGCGGTATTCGCCGAAGCCCGCGTCGCTTGCGATCGACACGATCGAGCCGGCCCGACGCTCGACCATGCGCGCCAGCACGGGCTGGGTGACGTTGAAGGTCGAGAAGAGATTGAGCTGGAAGGCCTTCTCCCATCGGTCGGGTGTGAGGCCGAGGAAGAATTCCGCCTTGCCGTTCCAGCCGACGTTGTTCACCAGCGCGGCAATCGGACCGACATCGGCCTCGACCTTGTCCACGGCCGAGCGCGTGGCCTCGACATCGGTGACGTCCAGCTCATAGGCGAACGCCTTACCGTTCGCCGCCTTGATCTCGGCGCCGGTCTTGCCCGCCTGCACGATGTCGCGATCGAATATGGCGACCACGGCGCCTTCACGCGCGAATTCGTGCGCAATCGCGCGCCCTATGTTGGACGCACCGCCCGTCACCACCACGACCTTATCAGCCAGCCCGCAATCCATTCGTCATCCTCCCTGCGACTGGACCCGCGCGTCCTGCAGGCGGGTCTTGGCCATCTCGACCAGCTGGAACTTCTGGACCTTGCCGGTGGCTGTCGTCGGCAATTCCGAAGCTTCGAGAAAGAATACGTGCTTGGGCACCTTGAAGCGCGCGAGCTGCTGCCTGGCCATCTCCATCAACTCGGCCGCATCGACCGAGGCGCCGGGGGTGCAGACGATCCAGGCGCAGCCGATCTCGCCCCAACGCTCGTCGGGCACACCGACCACGTAGGCCTGCGCCACGGCAGCATGCTCCGTCAGAAGCTCCTCGATCTCCTTGGGCGAAACGAGCTCACCGCCCGACTTGTAGAGCTCCTTGGACCGACCGGTGAGCTCGATGTAGCCATCGGGACGGATGCGACCGAGATCGCCGGACCGCACCCAGCCTCCAGGCATCAGAAGATCCGCCGTCTCCTTCGGCTTCGCGTAGTAGCCGCTGGTTGCGATCGGTCCGCGGGCACAAAGCTCTCCTTCCCCACCGGCCGGAAGGTCCTTGCCTGTCAGGGGATCGATGGTCTTGTATTCAGCCACGACGCCATCCAGGCGTCCGATTCCCGCGATGCCGGCATCCAGCGGCCGGCCGACGGTGGTGGAGACTCTCTCCAAGGCATCATCGGGCGCCGTGAAGGTGGTGGCCGAGGTCAACTCGGTCATGCCATAGCCGGTGAACACTTCCTCGAGGCCGAGACGGCTCTTCAACTGCTGCCAGACCCAGACGGGCGTCGGTGCCGCGCCCATCAGCACCGCGACCAGCGAAGAAAGGTCGTAGCGGCCGATCTCGGGATGCTCCATGAGAGCAACGCCCATCGTCGGCACGAGCATGAGATAATTCGCGCGATGGCGCTCGACGGCCGCAAAGGTCTGGGCGGCATCGAAGGCTAGTTGGGGAATCATGGCCCCGCCCACGAACAACGCCGCGACCAGCCCCTGCACCAGAGCGAACGCATGATAAAGCGGCAGCGCCGTCAAGATTCGCCGGCCGTCCTCGAACGCCAGATGGTGCGCACCGCCGAAACCGGAGCGAGCAAGATTGTCGTGAGTCTGGATCACGCCCTTTGGCAGCCCGGTCGTGCCAGAGGTGTACATGACGACGGCCGGATCCGACGGGCTGGCACCGCTTGCGGCAAGCGGCTCACGATCAGCCGAACCGCTCGCCTCGATATCGTCCAAGGTCAGGACGCCCGGCCTGGCCTGATCGAGCACGGCAACGGCAGCCAGGTTCGCGAAGGGAGAGAAGTCTCCGCGCTGCCAGCCGGGGACGACCTCGTCCAGCGCGGCCAGGTAATCCAGCCCCCGGAACGAGGACATGGTTATGACGAGGCGGCATTGCGACTGGCCTATGACGTAGGCGAGCTCTTTCGCCCGGAAAAGATAGTTGACCGGAATCGCCGCGGCCCCGAGCCGCCAAATGGCATAAACGAGCGGAGCGAACTGCGGGACGTTGGCCAGCACGAGCGCAACGCGATCGCCACGACGGACGCCAAGCCGGCTCAGCCCTTTGGCGATGCTTTCCGAACGCTTCACGACGTCGGCGTAGGACAGCGTCACCTCGTCGGTCAGGATCAGGGGCCGATCGGGATGCCTGGACGCAACGTCCGCCAGATGGGCGTCCATCGTCTTGGGAAGCCAGCGCGGATAACGCGCCGACAACAGAGCCCTTCGTTCCCGGTACGGGGCCAGCCGATGTGCCGGCGGCTGCGCAACCGAGGCCATGCTTGGCATCGCGTTTGCTCCCTTGGCTTTCTTGTCCAGAATTCTACATGTGATTAGAAAATGGAAGCAACAGGAGTTTGAACAAGGAACCCGGGCCGCCGAGATGCTATACCGGACGTGGTACAGTTTTCGGACCATCCAGGGAGCAGGTATTGGCGAGCGTACAGACCAGCAAGATCGCGCGTTTCAAGTCGAGCAAGAGCCATATCGGCAAAGGCGCCCCGCGCGCGTCGAAGCAGAGGTCGACGCCTTCAGCCAATCCGCGCAAGTCGGACCTCACCCGGCAGCGGATCCTGCAGGCCGCCGCGCGCGTGTTCCGCGAGCATGGCTATTCCGGAACCCGGCTGACCGACATCGCGCAGGCCGCCGAAATGAAAGCCGGCAGCCTCTATTATCACTTCGACTCGCGGGAGGCGCTGGTCGAGGAGGTCGTCCAGGAAGGCGTGCGAAGGACCAAGGATGCCGTCCACGATAGGCTGGCGTCCCTGCCCGCCGACGCCACGTTCCTGCAGAAGCTCGAGGCGATGATCGAGACGCACCTGACGTTCGTCCTGCTGCAGGGAGACATCGCCTCCGCCAGCATCCAGTTGATCTGGCAGATCCCCCTGGAGATCCGCGAGCGGACGCTCGCCGTCCAACGCGCCTACGGCGCCCTCTGGCGGCAGGTGCTGGAGGCGGCCCGCGACGCCGGCGAGATCCGTTCCGACGTCAACCTCTCGGCAATTCGCATGTCGATCCTGGGGGCGCTGAACTGGGCGGCCGACTGGTACCACCCGACCGGCGCGTCGCCCAAGCAGATCGCGCGCGACATCGTCGTGATGGTCCTGCATGGCCTGGCCGCCTCGCCGAATGAGGATCGCCGGCGCCAGCACTCATTATCTAATATTGTTTAGAATTTTGTTGACGCGCCGTTGCCGGTATGGAGACTTTGGCGGCAAGACTGGGAGGAATGACAAGAACGGACGAAGCGAAGTGACTTCGCGCGTCCTCGTGTCCCCTCCGCCAGAGCCGACGGGAGTGGGATGCAGACAACGTTGCGACAGTCGGGTGACCCGGACGACGCCTCCAGGCTGCAGCCGGTCTACCAAGCCAACGGGCTGACGCTCCGCTTCGGCGGCGTGGTGGCGCTCGCCGAAGTCGACATCGCCATCCGTCACGACGAGACACTTGCGGTGATCGGCCCGAACGGTGCCGGCAAGACGTCCCTCCTCAACACGCTGAGCGGCTTCTATCGTCCGCAGTCGGGCCGCCTCAGCTTGCTCGGCCGCGACGTCACCGGCTGCTCGACGCATGTCCTGGCGCGGCTCGGCGTGGCGCGCACCTTCCAGGGCGCCCATCTCTTTCCGGGCTTGACGGTGCTCGACAACATCCTCGTCGGTCGGCACGCCCGGATGCGCTACGGCATCCTGCAAGCGGCGGCGTTCTATCCCTTCGCCTGCCGCGAGGAAGTGCGCCACCGCGAAGCGGTCGAGGAGATCATCGAGTTTCTCGAGATCGAATCGATCCGCCACCGGCTCGTCGGCACGCTGGGCTACGGCTTGCGCAAGCGAGTCGATCTCGCCCGCGCGCTCGCCATGGAGCCCAGGCTCCTGCTGATGGACGAGCCGATGGCCGGCATGAACCTCGAGGAGAAGGAGGATCTCGCGCGCTTCATCCTGGACCTCCGCGAAGCGCGCAAGATTCCGGTCGTCCTGGTGGAGCACGACATGTCGGTGGTCATGGATCTCGCCGACCGCGTCGTCGTCCTCGACTTTGGCCGCAAGATCGCAGACGGGTCGCCGGGCGACATCCAACGCGATCCATACGTGATCTCCGCCTATCTGGGCGCGGGTGTGCCATGAGGCGATCGCGGCGACCCATCGATCCGCGCGGCAAGACGCTGCCGCAGCTTCTCGTCGAGCGAGCCGACGCCGATGGCGACGCGCTGGCGCTGCGGCAGAAGGCGCTGGGCATATGGCAGACCTTCAGCTGGTCCGACGTGCGCGATCAGGTGATGTGGCTGGCCGAGGCGTTGGCCGAGCTTGGCCTGCAACGCGGCCAGACGATCGCCATCATCGGCGAGAACGAGCCGCAGCATTTCTTCGCCGAATATGCGGCACAGGCCTGCGGGGCAGCGTCGGTTTCGATGTACCCCGACCTGACGGCCGAGGAGATGCAGTACATCCTGACCCACTGCGAGGCGGTCACGCTGTTCGCTCAGGACCAGGAGCAGGTCGACAAGGCCCTAGCGATCGCCGACCGGCTGCCGGCGCTGCAGCACGTGATCTACTGGGACGACAGGGGCATGTGGTCCTATCGTCATCCCCTGCTGCTGAGCTTTCGATCGCTGATCGACAAGGGGCGACAGGCCGCAACCAACCGGCCCGACCGTTTTGCAAGCCTGGTTGCAAAGGGTCGGCCCGACGACATCGCGGTCCTTCTCTATACGTCGGGAACGACAGGTCGGCCCAAGGGCGTCGTCTGCTCGCACGCGAGCCTGCTCGACAATGCCATGCGCCTGGATCGCGCTTTGCAGTTCCGCGCCGGCGGCGAGCATCTTTCCTACATCTCGCCGGCCTGGGCGATCGAGCAGCATATCGGGCTGGCGCTCTCCCTGGTGGCGCCCCTGGTGGTCAGTTTCCCGGAACGGCCGGAGACGATGCTTGCAGACTTCCGCGAGATCGGGGTCGACAGCTGTGTCTTCACACCGCGACAGTGGGAGAGCATCGCCAGCGACATTCGTGCGCGCATGCTCGATGCCGGCCCGTTGCGGCGGTGGGTCTTCGACACCGGGCTGAGAATCGCCGCGCAGGCTTCGCGGCGCGGCCGGCCCTCCCTCGCCGGGAGGGTCTTGCAGGCCGTCGCCGAGCGGCTCGTGCTGCGTCCTCTGCGCGATCAGTTCGGGCTGGTTCGCACCCATGTCGCGATCTGCGGCGGCGCAGCAATGGCGCCCGACGTCTTCCAGCTCTTCCATGCCATCGGCGTCAGGCTGCGCAACGGCTACGGCTCGACCGAGTTCGGGATCGTCGCCATGCATCAGGGCAATTCCTTCGACCTGGAAACGCTCGGCGACTTCATGCCGATCGAGGGAAGCTTCGGCATGCCGATCGATTGGCGATTGTCGGATGGTGGCGAGCTTCTGCTGAAGGGCGGTTCCGGCTTCGGCGGCTATCTCGGCCAGCCGGACAAGACGGCCGAGAAGTTCACCGGCGAGTGGTTTCGGACAGGCGATCATTTCTCGGTGCGGGACGATGGCCGGCTTGTCTTCCTGGAGCGCATGGACGATCTGCGCGTTCTGGCGACTGGCCACCGCTATCCCCCGCAGTTCATCGAAACGCGGTTGAGGTTCAGCCCGTTCATCAAGGACGTGATGGTGGTCGGCGATGAGCGGCGCGATTTCGTCATTGCCTTGGTCAATGTCGATGGCGAGGTCGTCACCCGTTGGGCTGAGGAACGCGGCATCCCCTTCTCGACGTTTGCCGACCTGAGCCAGCGCGCCGAGGTGCGGTCCCTGGTCAAGACCGAGGTCGAGCGCGTGAACAGCGTGCTGCCGGACGCTTCGAAGGTGTGCCGGTTTGCCAATCTTCCCAAGGAGCTCGATCCCGACGAGGGCGAGCTGACACGGACGCGAAAGCTCCGGCGGGACTTCCTCGCGCAACGCTATGGACCCTTGATCGCTGGGCTGTACGCGGGCGACACGGAGGTGCGTTTCGACATCCCCATCCGCTATCAGGACGGCCGCCGCGGCGAGCTGAAGGCGGTGGTGCAGACAAACATCGTGCAGCCCACGATCGTCCCGTCGCTGCGGGAGAGCGAGCAACCACGAATGGTCGCAAGCAGCGGAGGCCGTCGTGGCTGATCTTCTGAACCAAGTGGCCAATGGCACGCTGCTTGGCCTGCTCTATGCGTTGATCGCACTGGGCTTCGCCGTCGTCTATCGCGCCAGCAAAGTGTTCAACATGGCGCAGGGCGAGTTCGTCGTCCTGGGCGGATTCATCGTCTGGTGGCTCGCCGCGGACCTCGAGCTGCCGCTGATCGCGGTCGTGCCGCTTGCCCTGATCGGCGCCGGCGCCGTCGGCTTCGCCATCGAGCGCACCTTCTTCGCCAGGATGGTGGGCGAATCCGCGTTCTCGATGGTGATGGTGACCATCGCGCTGTTGATCCTGATCCGCGGTGTCATCCTGGTGGCATGGGGACCGGAGATCAGGCCGTTCCCCATCGTCTTTCCTCTGCAGCCGTTGGTCGTGGGCGATGTGCTGGTGCCACGCTCGCTGCTC
>Ga0081455_10000565_pt1 | contig 28310 bp, 20 predicted proteins | sample TabmetS3T2R1_FD_70207 | JGI IMG/M metagenome (GOLD analysis project Ga0081455, IMG submission 70207) | Tabebuia heterophylla rhizosphere microbial communities from the University of Puerto Rico - S3T2R1 | ecosystem: Host-associated > Plants > Roots > Rhizosphere ... | reverse complement strand
ATCGGGATGATCGAACCGACTGCGGTCGACCATATGCAGATCGCGCAGACTGTGACGGCGATGGTGAGCGCCAATTTGAAATCCCGCGTCACCCAAAACGCTTGAGCGAAGGCCACTATCCCGAGCATCGCGCCGACCAACAGCCCCGTCGTCGCCTCGCGCATCGCCACGCGCCAGGCGTTTTTAACGCCGATCTCCCCGAGCGAGAGGCTGCGGATGACGGTCATCACCGTCTGCGCGCCGGCGTTGCCGCCCGTGCCGATCAGCAAGGGGACGAAGAAGGTGAGCGCGACCACCGTGGCCAGCTCGTTTTCAAAGCTGTGCAGCACCTTGCTCGTCAAGGTCCCGGCCACGAACAGGAACAGCAGCCACCCGATGCGCTTCCGCACGACGTGGAGGATCGGGTTGTCGAAATATGGCCGGTCGAGCGCGCCGGGTTCGACCGCAGCCATTCGCAATATGTCCTCGGTCTGCTCTTCGATCAGCACGTCGATCACGTCGTCAACCGTGACGAATCCGACGACGCCGCCGTCTTCGAGCACGGGCACGGCCAGCAGGTTGTATTTGGCGATCTTGTTGGCGACGGTCTCCTGGTCGTCGCCGGTGTGAACGGTCACCGGCTTGCGGCGCATCACTTCGGTTACGGGCTGATTCATTTCGGCCATCACCAGGTCGCGCAGACTGACCGCGCCGAGCAAGCCTTCCGTTTCGGGCTCGAGCACGTAGCAGGCGTAGATCGACTCTTTATCACGCGCTACCGAGCGGATGTGTTTGAGCGCGTCGCTGACGTTCATTTGCGGGTCGAGCCGGACGAACTCCGTGGTCATAATGCCGCCCGCCGTGTGCTCGGGGTATTGCAGCAGGTGTTCGAGCTCCGCCTTGGCTTCCTCGCCGACCCTCGAGAGCACGCGGCGGCGCTCGGTCAACCCCATCTGCTGAATGATGTCCGTTCGTTCGTCCGCTGAAAGCCCCTCGATGACCTGGGCGGCCCGCGACGGGTCAAGCTTTTCCAGGATCGCCCCGCGGCGCGTCATCGTCGGCTGATCGAACAATTCGACGACGCGCGCTACGGGCAGCATCATCACCACCGTCGATGCTTCGATCAGCTTCAACTGGTTGAGCAACTCGACCAGATCTTCAGGCGGCAGATCCGCCACCTGTTCGCTGATGCCGACGAAACTCTCGTCGAGGCGAAGATTGATCCGCTCGCGCAACTCCTCCAGCGTCGTCATTCACTCACCTCCTCTCCTCCCACTTCCTCTTCAACTCATTCAGCAGGTCGATGAAGCGCAGGTCACAGCGCAGGTTGTCGAGGCGCGGGTTGTCGGCGAAGAGCGGGTAATTTTCGTTGCCGAGCTGAATGGCCGTTCTGATCCATCCGACCGCCTCGTCGCGCATGTTCTCCATGGCGTAAAGCGACGCCATCCAGAGCGCCACGTCGTGATCGGCGGCGGCGATCTGTTTAACGTGATCGGTGATCACGGCCCTGGCGCGGTCATGTTCACCACGCGCGCTGTGACACCAGCCCAGAATGACTTGTAGCGGGTCGAAATGCGGGTGTTGTTCGAGGGTCTCCTCGGCCAGCCTCCGGCATTCTTCGACGCGCCCCTGGTTGAAATAGATCAGCGCGAGGAAGGTCTTGATCAGCGGGTGGTCGGGTTCGACCGCGCGTCCTTTTTCGAGTTCGGCGACGGCTTGATCGTATTCGTGGCGGTAGGTGTAAATTCGCCCGCGATTGTAACCGGCGATGACGACGTCGTTCGGGTTGAGTTCGAGCAGCCGGTCGTATTGTCTGAGCGCCTTGTCGTAGAGGCCGTTCAGTCGATAGAGCATTCCGGCGATTATGAAGACAGTCGGGTCGTTGGGCGCCTCTCTACGCACCTCGGCCAGCGTGGCGAGGGCCTGCTCCTTCTCGCCGCGGTGCAGATAGACGTAGACCATCTGCAACCGCGCCCCCGGCAGGTTTTCGTCCAATTCGAGGGCGCGCAGCAGCGATTTTTCCGCGAGGTCGAAATACTCGCCCCCGCCGTACCCCTGGGCGTGATGCACGTAGCACCGGCCCAGCCCGTAATAAGCGCGCGCGAAGCCGGGGTCGAGCCTGATCGCCTCCTGAAACATCTTGATCGCCACGTCGAGATCGCTGTCGTCGAAGGTGTGTGACATGTACTGGAACAACAGGTCGCGCCCGCGCAGGAAGAACTCGTAGGCTTCGGGGCTGGCCGTGAACGGCTTTTCTATTTTCTCCTGCTCCTCTTCGGTCAGTTTCAGTTTCAACCCCGAGATGACGCGCTCGGCGATCGTGTCCTGCAGCGTGATCAGGTCGCGCGCGTGGGAATCGATCTTCTCGCACCAGAGTATCTCGCCGGTGGCGGTCTTGATCAGCTGGGCTGTGACGCGAAAGCGATTGGGCGTTTTGATGAAACTCCCGGTGAGGACGACGGCCGCCGCCAGGTCTTCGCCGACTCGGCGCGGATCGACATTCTGCCCGGCGTACTGGGCGATGTATTGCGACGGGCGCACCACCAGCGAGCGCACGCTCGCAAGCTCGGCGATGATGCCGTCGGCCAGCGAGAATTCGTAGAAATTATCCTCGGCGTTTCCGGAAAGATTTTTGAACGGCAGCACCGCAATGGCCTGTTTGTCTTCGCTCCCCCAAGTCGGAGGCCTGGAAGAGACCGGGCGCGAAGAGTCCGATTGACTGGGCGTCGAATCGGCCCCTCCGCCGGGCGAGTGAGGCGCCTTACTGGGCGATTGGCTGTTGCGAATTTTGTTGAAAACACGGCTGCCGAAGACCCTGCCGAGAGTCCCGCTCAATCGCCATGAACTGCGCGCGCTTCTGGGGGCGAGCGAGACCGCGCCGATGCCCGCAAGCTCGAGCCCCGCGTCCTGCAAAAGCTGGCGCATAAAGCCTCGCAATTCGTCGCGCATTTCGGCCATGGTCCCGAACCGCTCGCGGGGCTTCTTGGCGAGCGCGCGGTCGAGGATGAATTGGAGACGCGGCGGGGCGTCGGGATTCTCTTCGGCGACCGGCTCCGGCTCGTCGTTGATTACGGCGTGCAGAATTTCGATCCGGTTGCGGCCCCCGAACGGCTGGCGGCCCGTGATCATTTCATAGAGCGCGACTCCGAGGCTGAAAATATCAGTGCGGTGATCGACGCGCTCGCCAGCTGCCTGCTCCGGCGACCCGTAACCGGCCGTCCCGTAAGGCACTCCGATTTCTGTCATCGACCTATCGATGTCGGCGACGGCCTCCTGATCGGTCGCGAGCATCTTGGCCAGACCGAAGTCGAGCACTTTGACCTGGCCCTGATCGTTGACCACGATGTTGTTCGGCTTGATGTCGCGGTGGACTATGCCGCGCGCATGAGCCGTCGTGATCGCGTCGGCGACTTGAACGGCGATCGAGAGCGCGCTCAGGACGTCCATCGGCCGCCCGGAAATGACCTGCTTGAGCGTGCGCCCTTCGGCGTAAGGCATGACGATGTAGAACAACCCGTCGCTCTCGCCGATGTCGTATATCGCGCAGATGTTCGGGTGGTCGAGCGCGGAGGCCAGTTTGGCCTCGCGCTCGAAGCGGCGGCGCGCGTTTTCGCTCGAAGCCAGCTCCGGCAACAGGATTTTAATGACGACTGAACGGTCGAGGCGCGTGTCGATGGCTCTGTAGGCGATGGCTTGCCCGCCCTGACCAAGCTGTTCAACGATGCGATAGTGTGAGAATGTGGCGCCTGGCGCGAGCGGTGTCATATCAAACCTCGAATTGGAACATCTCTCTACATTGAATTCTTTGAAATGGCGCTTAAACAGCCGCGCGAACGTCGTTTGGCAAAGCCAATCTGTATGCTACTACCCCGAGTAAGCGACATCAAGCAGGCATCGCGGGAAGAGGGAAGAGAGAATTCGGAATGCGCTCATTTCCTCGACGCGTAGCGGCGAGTAGGGCGCTCAGGTAAGAAGATTTGCCCAATGTCAATGCCCGACTTCGAAATCGCGCGGCTGTTTCGCTATGGGCAGCAGGATCTTGTTTGCGCCGGCGGCGGGGCGGAGCGCGTAAACCTGCGCCGTGTGGCGGCCCGGCGCAAGATCGATCTGAGTTAAATCAAAATTGAATCCGTGATTGGGGTTCGACGCCACGCCGGAGCTGACCAGATCAATTCGCTCCTCGTCGGCGAGTTTCGACGCGACCAATTTTTCGTCAATGAACAATTGGACTTCGAGCGCGACTTCGGGCGCTTCCGGGACGACGGCCCAACCGGCCACGCGCGTTTGGCCGACGACGTCAATCGAGCCGCGCAGCCGCGGGCTGAAGGTGGAAAACGCGGCGAGCGTCGCGACGGCGCAAACCAGGACGATTTCTATGAAGGATTTTGCGACGACCGCTTTGAGCAATCTCGACGGAACTGAGGAATCGGGCCGTGGCATCAGAATTTCTTTTGCGTCATCGCGTGAGCCCATTTGGCCAGCGCCTCGACCCGCTTGTCGAATTCGGCGAATCGAGCGTCCTGAGTCTGCCCCACGTGGTAGCGGTAATAGATCTGCTGAATCACCACCGCCAGTTTGAAGGTTGCGAACGTGTAGTAGTAACCGATGTCCGAGAGGTCGCGCCCCGAACGCGCCGCATAACGTTCGACGATTTCGGCGCGCTTCATCCAGCCTGGCGCCATCGTCACGCTACGCAGGCTGCCCGCGAAGACCTCGGGGTCGTCCGCCTGCGGCCAGTAACAGAGCAACAGTCCCAGGTCGATCAGCGGGTCGCCCACCGTGCACATCTCCCAATCCAGAATCGCCACGACCTTGGCCGGGTCGCGCGTGTCGAGCATCACGTTGTCCAATTTATAATCGTTGTGAACCAGCGTCGGCGCGCCGGAGTCCGGCGGCAAACGCTCGATCAACCACGCGGCGGTTTCATTCATCTCTTTCAGCTCGGTCGTCTTCGAGCGCTCCCAACGCCCGGCCCAACCCTCGACCTGACGCCGGACGAAGCCGGCGGGTTTGCCGATGTTTACCAGGCCGGTCGATTGTATGTCTACGGCGTGCAGGTCGGCGAGCGTGTCAACCATGCTCTCGCTGATTCTGCGGCGGAGTTCCAAATCTTCGCCGATCTCCGGCGGAATTGTCTGGCGCACGACGACGCCTCGGCGTCGCTCCATCAGATAAAACGGCGCGCCGATCACGCTCGCGTCTTCGCACAACAGGTAGGGCTTCGGCGCGAGATGAAAATGCGGATTGATGGCGGCGAGCAACCGGTACTCGCGCGGCATGTCGTGAGCCGTCGGCGCGACCGGGCCGAACGGCGGGCGGCGCATTACGAATTCACGGCCGCCGAGCCGGACGCAGTAGGTCAGGTTCGAATGCCCGCCGGGAAATTGCGTGACCTCGATCCGCGCGTCGCGGTCCAGGGCGCCGTCGAGTTTCTCCGGCAGACGCTCGCGGAGATAAGCCTCCAGCGATTCCCAATCGAGTTCTTCGCCCGCGCGAACCGGCGCGGTGTCAGGCGCTATTGATGCCATATTCTCTCTTCACTTCAAAAATCCGCTCCGCCCGTCGAACTGCGCGCTCAGTTGGTCGTTCAACGGATCATCGAGCGCGAGCAATCGGCGAGCCTCAGGACTGAGCGATTGCTGCGTTTCCGGCCGTAACAATTTCTTTTGATATTGTTGCTGCGGCAGATCGCGACGACAATAGAAGCTGTGCATCGCCAGCCGCGGTCTGTCGGCGCGATTGGCCGTGGCGCCGTGCCACAGATGCGCGTTCATCACAACCACATCTCCTGCCCTGCCCGTGATCAAAGCCTCGTCTGGATGCGCCGCCGCCGGATCCGGCAACACATCCTGGGGCAATCTGCCCGATCTGTGTGTGCCGGGCACGTAACGCGGCGCGCCGTTTTCACTCGTAAAATCATCGAGCAGCCAGACGACGTTGCAAACCGAATTGCCCTTTTCGTCGGGCAGCGCGCCCGTGTCGCAATGCAGCGGCTGCGTCCAGTCGGAATGCGGGCGCGCGGAACGGGCATTTAAACTGCTCAGCTTGAAATCATGGCCGAGCGTGTGTTCAACACACGCCAGCAGCTTCGGCTCGGCGATCGCCCAGCGGAAGATTTCGTCATAATCAACCAGGTTGGCCAGCCGGTCGGTTTGCGGCTCCTGTTTGAATTCGTAACCCGCGCGGTCGCCCAACTCGGCGAACAATTCCGTGATGCGGCGCCTGAGAGCGGCGAGTTTGCCGGGTTCGACGAAATTCGCCAAAACCAGAAAGCCGTCGTGATCGAGCCGATCTTTTTCTTCCGCGCTGAGCGCAACCTTGACGTCGTTCATCGTCGCTCCCTGTACCGCGCCGAGTTTCCAAGCGGCGCGTATTTTGAAACAATTAGACCCGGACAGCAACATTCCGAGGGAGTCGTTCATGCCGCAATAAGCGACGCCCGGAAACAATGAAAAGCGCCCCCGGGTACGCATCGCTTCCAGCGTGCAGTCGCGAGTTGCAGATCTATCGGAGTCCCGCAGCGCGCTTGGAGCCGGATGCGCACGAATGCAAGCGATAATCACTCAATGCCAGCGCGGTAATCGGGAGCGTCTCCTTCCGATCAATACGCCTTGCGCCGAGACTGCGCGCTGGAAGCGACGCGTACCCAGGGGATTACGGAGGAATCTTGAATTATTGCCGCAAAGTCATAGACGAACAGACCGGCGAAGAGGTTCTCGAAGTCTCGCTCGCCGGCCAATTGCTGCTCGATTACCCCTTGCTCAACAAAGGCATGGCCTTCTCCGACGAGGAGCGGCGCGAATTCGGCCTTTTGGGCTTATTGCCGCCGCACGTCTCGACGGTCGAAGAGCAGTTGGAGCGCAATTACGAAAATTACCGCCGCAAGGAGTCGGACATCGAGCGGTACATCTTCCTGATGGCCTTGCAGGACCGCAACGAAACGCTCTTCTACAAACTGCTCGGGCGCCACATCACGGAGATGATGCCGATCATCTACACTCCGGTGGTCGGCGCGGCGAGCCAACTTTACAGTCACATCTACCGCCGCCCGCGCGGCCTCTACATTTCCTATAGGCGCCGGGGCGAGATCAAAACGCTGCTCTCGAACGCGCCGCATCCCGACGTGGCGATAATCGTCGTGACGGACGGCGAGCGCGTGCTGGGGCTGGGCGATCTGGGCGTGGGCGGAATGGGCATTCCCGTCGGCAAGCTGTCGCTCTACACGCTCTGCGCGGGGATTCACCCGGCGACGACGCTGCCGATTTTTCTGGACGTCGGCACTGGCAATCAGGAACTGTTGAAAGACCCGCTCTACATCGGCTGTCGACACGAGCGAGTGCGGGGGCGGGAGTACGACGATTTCATCGAGGAGTTCATCGAGGCCGTGATCGAAACTTTCCCAGGCGCAATGCTGCAATGGGAAGATTTCGCGCGCCACAACGCGCGGCGATTGCTCGAACGCTATCAAGACCGTTTGTGCAGCTTCAACGACGACATCCAGGGCACCGGCGCGGTCACGCTGGCCGGGTTGCTGGCGGCGATAAAAGTCAACGGCGAACATTTGAGCGACCAGCGGATAGTGATGTTCGGCGCAGGTTCGGCCGCGACTGGCATCGCCGACCAGATAGTCGCGGCAATGATTGACGAAGGTTGTTCGGAGCGTGAGGCGAAACAGAGGCTCTGGCTGATTGACATCGGGGGATTGGTTCACACGGGACGCGGCGACATTGAGGAGATCAGCCGGCCTTTCGCCCAGCCCGTCGAGCTAATAACCGATTGGCAGGTCGCCGACTGCAACCACGTCGCGCTGGCCGAGGTGGTCAAACACCTGCGCCCCACGGCGCTCATCGGCACGGCGGCTCAACCCGGCGCGTTCACGCAAGACGCCGTCGAGGAGATGGCCCGCCACGTCGCGCGCCCGATCATCTTTCCTCTCTCCAACCCGACCTCGCGCTCGGAAGCGAAGCCGGTCGATCTGCTGGCCTGGACTTCGGGCCGCGCTATCATCGCCACGGGCAGCCCGTTTGCGGACGTGCCGCAAATGGTCACGGGTGGAGGCCGCCCGCGCAAGATCGGCCAGTGCAACAACGCCTATATTTTCCCCGGAGTCGGACTCGGCGTGATCGCGTCGGGCGCGCGGCGGGTCAGACAGGAGATGTTCGTCGCGGCGGCGCGCGAGTTGAGCGAAATGTCGCCCGCATTAAATGAGCGTATGGCGCCGCTCTTCCCCGATTTGAACGCCATCCGCGAAGTCTCGCGCCGCGTCGCAATCGCCGTCGGCGTCGAAGCCCAGTCGCTGGGTTTGGCCGAGGCGACGACGCGAGAAGAGCTTGAAAAACGCGTCGACGAGAAGATGTGGACGCCGCGTTATCTGCGTTATCGCCGCAAGGCCGATTGAAAGCGTGGCGCGTAACGCGAACCAAACTCACGACAATGTCTAAACAAAGCCGGCAGAAGACATATTTGTAGCCGGCCCGGCGAACAACTATGCCCGACCTTTTCGGGGTAGGTAAAAGGGCTCCCACATCATTGGCCACGAGGCGCTGCTACAAAGTTTCAAGTCGACCAACCTTTTTCCGAAAACCACGTTGTCAATAAAATCGGTGAACGAGCCGGCGACTCTCACCACGCTTGGCGGCGGTTCGCCGAGCATGACATAGATCGCATACTCGTCATCCCTGGTTCCCTCCTTGGGATAGAATCCAAAGCAGTCGCCCACCATAGTGTCAGCGAATGCAACCAAGTCTTTGACCGGGAACGGAAATGCCAACGGATGATTTTCGCCCGGCAATGCTTGCCGCGTCCTTTCAGCATATGTCACTAAATCTGCGGATTCAGAGTCCCGGCATGGCGCGTAGATGCGGAACCAATCACAAAGAATTCCAGGCCCAATCTCCCTGGCGAATGCTCTGTAGCTGCCAGGTAAAGAGACGCCGAGCCTTGTTTCCGCCTTATCTAAATCTTGCTCCGTCGGCTTACCGACAGGCCTGCCCTGCGCCGCCGGCAAATCGACTTTGTATTTTTCGAACAAACCCTCCCACATAACTCTCCTTTCGGTTGTGATCCTAAGCGACCTGACAATGCGCTGTCTCGATCGTTGATCCCCACATAAATGTTATCGCCCGCAACAAAATGAACAGTTTTGTCTGAACACGCCAAAGTAAGAAAATAACCACCGTCCAATTATCGCCAATAAACACAGGGCTTCGGGGGCGCGTCTCTCAACGGCGACGGCTCTGGCACATCAGATGCAAGCCTTACGGCGGGTAATGGCGAACTGCTGTGGAGCAAAGCTGAACAATTGGGGGACAGGTTGTACGCGGCAACGGTTCGGTTATTGCTCTAAACCGCATTCTGTTCGCGAAATCAGAAAAAGTGAGGCTGGCGCGGCGCCGCGCGCGTAAGCAAGCGGCAAATCTTTGAGATGGCCGCTTGCTTACGCGCGCGGTACGGCCCCGATGTTTGAAGTGAGAAAAAAGGAGGCCTCGCAGCGCTTGGCGGCTCATGCGAAGCCTTCATACTCCCAATCACCTTGTAATAATGATAGGAGCGGCGCGAATGCTAGCAAAAAACATTTTGCCGGGCAAAAGTTCGCCCCGGGTTTCAGGCCGTCTCGAAAGAAATTCAATCCCGAACAGAGTCCTGATTTGCGGCGCATCCCTTCTGTCGGCGCTCGCGTTGCTCTGCGCGCTCATGACGATCGCTAAAGGACAATCGTATCAAGGCCGCCTGTGTTTGATGTGGTGAACCTTTACCGGGCGTATGGGATTCGCGGCAATGAAAGAAACGGCCAAGAGCGCAAATCGCTCGCCGGAACCAGATGGCGTCGCCGCCGACCGGGGTAAGCCTCAGACGCTTCAGCGGTGGCGCGGCGATTTCTTCGGCGGGACGGTCGCGGCGTTGATCGCAGCGCCTTACGGAATGGCCTTGGCGATGGGGCTGCGTCCCGAGGCCTGTTTGTACACTTCGATCATCGGCGGCGCGATCTCGGGAATGATCTCGAATGCGACGCCGGCGACGCCCGGTCTGTCCGCCACAGTCTTACCGGTGTTGGCTGTGTTGGTCAGGACGCACGACGTGGGCGCGGCGATGACCGCCGGCGCGTTGAACGGGTTGATTATGACCCTGATCGGCGCGCTGCGCGTTGGCAGGTTCTTTAGTTATCTGCCGCATCCCGTCATCGCCGCGTTCACGAGTGCTCTGGGCCTGATCATTGTCTCTACGCAGATCAAAGCGGTCTTCGGCGTCGAACCGGCGCCCGTCGGGTTCGACCATGGCGCGCCGATGCTGGCGCGCGCCGTGGCAAGCGTTCGCGCCGGCGCGCTGATAGCATTGCTGCTTTTCGTCAAGCGCGCGTCGATTTTGACGCGCCTTGAACCGATTGTTCCTGACCCAGCAAAAAAGGAACCCTCAGCCATTGACCCCTCAAGTTTCGTCGCAACTCCTGGGAGCGCAGGCGTCCTCGCCTGCCATGCTCAGACGAAAGGACGATTATCAGAAGTGAACAGGCGAGAACGCCCGCGCTCGCGGGCGGCGGCGATCAACCTCGAACAGTCTTCAAACTCCGGAGGAAAACAACCATGACCGGTCCACAAATCTCCGAACGATGTAATGGCGCGTCGCCCATCTCCCGCCGGGAGTTCAGCCGCATGGCCACGCTGCTGGCGGCTGGCGCGACGCTGCCTTTTTACAACGAGAGCGCGCTTGCGCAGCTTTCCAAAACCGGCCCGATCCCGCCCGACGCGGTGAAGATCAACGCCAACGAGAATCCGCTAGGCCCTTGTCCCGAAGCCGCCGAGGCCATCGCCAAGGTGATAGCCAAGGGCGGGCGCTATATGTATGAAGAGACCGACGCCTTCGTTAACACGCTTGCCGAACAGGAGGGCCTCGACGCCGATTACATCTTGCCCTTCGCCGGTTCGAGCGACCCTTTGCACCGCGCCGTGCTGGCGTTCACGTCAAGGGAAAGGCCGTTCGTGATGTCCGATCCGGGTTACGAAGCGGGCGGACGCGCAGCGCAATTCATCGGAGCGAAAGTGGTCAAGGTTCCACTCACGCAGAGCTACGCCCACGACGTCAAAGCGATGGTCAAAGCGGCGCACGGCCGCAAAGCGGGTTTGATTTACGTCTGCAACCCGAACAACCCGACCGGCACGATCACTCCGCGCGCCGACATCGAATGGTTGATCGCCAACAAGCCTGAAGCGACCGTCCTGCTGCTCGACGAGGCGTACATTCACTTCACCGACGAGCCGACGTGTTCCGACCTGGTGGCGATTGACAAGGACGTGATTATCCTGCGCACCTTTTCGAAACTTTACGGGATGGCCGGCCTGCGCGCCGGAGCGGCGATGGGGCGGCCCGACCTGATCGGCAGGCTGGAGGGCTACGGCGCGGGCGCGCTGCCGATGACCGGAATGGTGGGCGCAACGGCCAGCCTGAAAGCCAAGAACCTCGTTCCCGAACGCCGCCGTGTAGTCAAAGATGTCCGCGAAGACGTCTTCGCCTTCCTGCAAAAAAACAATCTGACTTTCGTGCCTTCGGTGAGCAACTGCTTCATGCTCGACGCCAAAATGCCGGCGCGGCGGCTGGTCGAAGCAATGAAGAAGGAGAAGGTTTATATCGGACGCGTCTGGCCCGCGTGGCCGACTTACGCGCGCGTCAGCGTCGGGACGAAAGAAGAGATGGCCAAGTTCAAAACCGCGCTGATCAAGGTGATGAACAACCTGCATGCCTAGCGGCGCGCCATTCGCGCTAGCCGTGGGAAAAGATAAAATGCTGGGATGAATTTATCCCGCGGCTACCGCCCATTATTTAACGCCTTCATTTTTTTGCCGGCGCCTTGTTTCAGTGATACCCTCTTCAAATCTTCGCGCGCAGTCTCATCATCGGGCTTCGACTTCAAGGCATGTTGGTAAGACGCAATAGCTTGATCATAAAGCCCACTGGCTTCGTAAGCATGGCCGAGACCGGCCTGGGCCTCAGCAAAATCAGGCCTAAGCTCCAGAGCCCGTTGGTAGGCTCCGATGGCTTTTTCATAGTGCCCTTTTCCCATGTGGCAATTACCGAGGAAATTGTAGGCATCGGGGTCGCCGGGCTGGAGTCGCACGGATTTTTCTAAAGAGTCTATCGCCTCATCATAGAGCTTTGTACTAGCGTAGATCAGGCCCAGATTGTAGTAGGCTCTGGCGCGCAATTCCGAATCGTCACTGGCTTCGATAGCCTGTTTGATTGCGGTGATTGCATCATCATTGAGGCCGATTCTCATATAGGCGAACCCGAGGTCATAACTGGCCTCTGCGTAGTCTGGATTGATTTCAAGCGCCTTTTTGAAACTCGTGATCGCTTCCTCGTAGAGCTCTTTAATCGCGTAGATCGTTCCCAGATTGTAGAGGGCCATGGCGCGGACCTGTGGGTCCTGGCTGACCTCGATGGCCTGTTTGAAGGCGGCGAGCGCTTCGTCGTGAAGACCCTTCCTCAAATAGGCGCCCCCAAGATCATTGCGGGCCTCTGCGTAGTCTGGCTTGATTTCAAGCGCCTCTTTGTAACTCGCGATCGCTTTATCGATGTCGCCGGCTTCCAAAGCTCTGCTTGCCTTCACTAACTTGATGAACGGCCGATTGCTTTTGTAGGTCGCGCCGATCCCCAGAAGCAATGCGAGCGAAACGCCCGAGTAGGCAACCGCGGCTCGCCGACGTGACGACCCTTTGGCCTGAGTCAACGTGCGCCGCAGCGAGGCGCCGAGCGCCAACCCAATGACCAGGCCGCCGAGATGCCCGGCGTTGTCGATGCCGCTTTTGAAAAAACCATAAGACAGATTGTAAAAAACAAAAGCCAAAACGCTGGCCAGGTTCTGATTGACAACCGCGCGAGGGATGGATGACTTTCCTAATTGCCAGAACGCCGCCACTCCTCCGGCCACGCCGAAGACGGCGCCGGAAGCTCCGGCGCTCACTACGGCCGGATTCCACCACACACTGGCTATACTTCCGCCGAGACCGCTGAACAGATAGAGCGCCAGGAAAGTCCAGTTGCCGAACATCCGCTCGGCCAACCGCCCCAGGCGCCACAAACACCACATGTTAAGCGCCAGATGCGCCGCCCCGATATGAATGAACGCGCAGGACAGCAGCCGCCACCACTGGCCGTTGAGAGTGAGGGGACCATAATCGGCTCCCCACATAAGTAGTTGCTCGATTTTTGGATTGATGGGCGAAACGCCGGAGACGAGCATCGCCGCAAAAATGATCAGGTTGATGATGATAATCGCTGGGGTGATGAAGACTCGAGGGGTCGCTTCGACCAACGATCTGGCGAAAGCCGTTACCGCAGCCTCGGCGCATTCCGGGCAGATCTCGGATTGAACAGACCGCGCAAACAAGGGACGCCGTTTGGGAGGAGTAAATTTCCTCCCGCATTCCTTGCAGGCAACCATTGCCGCATCGGCGGCGCATTCGGGGCATAGCTCCGCATAAACACCCGCCGCAGACATGAAACCCTCAGGGGAAGGTGTGTATTCCTTCTCACACTCCAGGCAAATAGCCATAGGTCCTCCTGAATGAGGCGGTATGGCTGCTTCCGCTTAATGGTCGCTATTGCGCCGTCCAACCGCCGTCAACGAACAACGCGCTGCCCGTCACATAAGCCGCGGCGTCGGAGGCCAGAAAGACCGCCGCGCCCGCAATCTCATGCAAATCGCCCCAACGTCCCATCGGAATCCTCGAAACGAAGTCGCGGTATTTCGCCGGGTCGTTGAGCAACTGTTTGTTCATCTCGGTGGCGAAAGGTCCCGGGCAGATCGCGTTCACCGTCACGCCCTTCGGGGCCCATTCGAGCGCGAGCGTGCGCGTCAAGCCCATAATAGCCGCCTTCGACGAGGCGTAAGGGGCGCGGCCCGGCAGCGAGATCACCGACATAATCGAACCCAGATTGATGACGCGTCCCCAGCCTCGTTCGGTCATCTTCGAGCCGAAGACTTTCGAACAGAGGAAAGGCGCGGTCACGTTGGTCGCCATCACCGCCTCGAAATCGCTCTCGCTGAGTTCGTCGATCAGCCCGCGAATGTTGATTCCCGCGTTGTTGACCAGAATGTCTACGGCGCCGAACGACCCCTCGATCTCGGCCGATAAACGCCTCAACTCATCTCCGCTGGTCACGTCGACGGCGAACGCGGCGGCGCGACGCCCGGTCGACTCGGCGATTTCATTCGCGGCTTTGCGGCAGTCTTCCAGCGTGCGGCTGACGACGGCCACGTCCGCGCCCGCTTCGGCGAATGCCTGCGCGATGACGCGGCCCAGGCCTTTCGACCCGCCAGTGACCAGAGCGATGTGGCCGTCCAATCGAAAAAGTTCCATCACGTTTTTATGAGAGCCGTTCGGCATGTCCATCTTCGTCCATCTCCTGCGGAAAAGCAGTTCGTAGTCCCGCCTTTAGGCGGAAGCGTTTGGCGTCACAGAATGGATCTGCGTCTGACGCTTGCGGCCTAAAGGCGGGGCTACGAACTGCGCTTTTCATGGTTTCAGGGCGTCGCTCATTGCGACATGAACGACTCCATAGAAAATAAGCAGGATTATTCAAGATCAGAGACCAATCCTGTCCAAATCTTGTATATCCTGTCTGTCCTCGTTTGCTAAAGCTTGAGCGTTTGTTTTGCGTAGGTCGCGCAGCGCCGCAGATTTTCGTCCTCGAAAGCCAGCGCCTGCGGGGCGCCGAGTTCCGTGACGCGCGGCAGCGGCTTCGCCCATGCCTGTTTGAGAACCGTGTTCTCGAATTTGCGGATGCGAGCTTCGTCGCGTCGCTCATGCGTGATCCAGTAATGATCGGCCTTGTATGGGACCTTCAGCGGATCGCGCGTGATCATTTCCAGGCAGATGTGAACGTCGGCGCGATGTTTGCGCAGCGTCGATATGATCTTCGCCAGAGGCGTGACGCCGTCGCCCAACGCGACCTCGGAAAGTTCGAAGCCCTCGTCGTAAGGCCGCACGGCCATGTCTTTCAAATGGGTGGTCACGGCGTATGGCGCGAGCTTCTCGGCGACCTCGATCGAATCTTCGAGCAGCGCCAGGTTGTTTCCGAAATCCACGCACGCGCCCAGATACTCGCTGCCGATGCGCTTGAGCATCGCGACCTGTTCGTCCGCCAGCCAGTCCTTATGATTTTCGACGCCGACCAGCAGTTTGTGTTTTTTCAACATTGGCTCGGCTTTTTCGAGCGTCTTTTGCCACTGCGCGACGAACTCTTTCCACTTAGCCATCTCATGGAAGTCTTCGTAACGCCGCCCGCTCAAGCAGGCCACTCGCAGACGCGAAACGCCCAACTGATGAGCCGCCGCCGCGATCTTCGCGACCTCCTCTTCGCTCTCCAGCGCCCTCGCCCTCACGGCCAGTTCCATGAACATCCCCTTCGCTTCGAACTGCGCGCGAACGCGTTTCAAATACTCGGCGTCGGTCGAGGCCAGTTGCGAAAAATCCATCTGGCATCCGTCCCCGCCGAAGCTCTGGCAGAGGTCAATGAATTTTTCCGCCGTGATCGCCGGGCCTTGATTGCCCGTGCCGCCCGCAGCTTCGCGCGCCTGGCGCATTCGGATGGGGAAAGATGTGTAGGCGATGCCGTAGCTTTTAACAGCGGCTCTGGCGACGGATTCGATAAACGGCGTCGCCGCCATCGCGGAAACTGCATAGAGAAATTCACGACGTGAAGTCATTGGAAGCTCCTTTTCACCACAAAAACACAAAAGGGACACAAAGGTCACAAAGAGCGCAAAAGGGAATAGGGCGGTTTTTTCTTTCCCCTTCAGCCTCTTTGTGACCTTTGTGTCCCTTTTGTGTTTTTGTGGTGAACATTTCAGATGACGAGTTTTCTGATTTGAAATCTAGGCGCGCCAAAATTGATCAGAAGTCCGTGTCTGATCCGGGCCGCTTTAAGGTAGCCTAAAAGTTGCGAGATATGATCATCCGTGATGTTCCGACAGGCTTTCAATTCGGCTACCAATTTATCCTCGATAAAAAGATCGGCGAGAAAACTTCCGATTAGTGTCCCGTCCTCGTCAAATACTTGCAACGGATGTTGCTGTACGACTTTTATGCCCAGTTTGATGAGGCGATGGGCCAGGGCGTTCTCGTACACTTTTTCCAAATGCCCATGTCCAAGGTAGGCATGGATGTCATAGCTTGTTTGCCTGATCACGTCGCATAGGGTCAATATCCCATCATCGCTCATCAGCTTTCCTAGATCCATAACTACCCGTTACCTCTTTTGCGATTTTTGTGGTTCCTTTTGCGCCCTTTGTGGTTCCTCTTCCTACACTTTCGGCAAAACATCCTTCGATTCACGGTCCCACGGCGCGCGATATTCTTTGGCCGGCAGCTTCGACGCGTCGCGGTCGCCGATTATCTCTTCCTTCGCATCGTCCCATCGGACCGTACGCCCGACCTTCATGGCGATGTTGTGCGAAATCTGGTTTATTGTGAAATCGCGCGGATTGTAGCCGATGATCCTAATCTTGACAAAAATTTGATAGTCGCCAGGCTGAATATCCAAATGGCTTAACCAAATCTTGACAGTTTTATGGAACGGGCCGATAATCCGCCCGCTGACGTAGATCAAACTATCTATTACCGCAATTCAAAAGTCCGTTGGCTTGCTGGAAGACGCTGGGACGAATAATTCCTCCACGATTTCTGACTTCAAAAGTAGTTGAGCGTGCGGTTGTCTGTTCAATGCGGGCAACTGTGATTAATCAACTAGACGCAAGAATTTAATTGCTTGCGTCTCAGGCCAGGATGCCAATGGAAAAGTATTTGTTGGCCCCTCGAACAAATTAGCTTGATAGTAGGTCTAGCCAATTTGAGGATCCGCGCGGCTAATGCAACGTTAGCCACCGGGATGATAGGCATACCTGAACAGTTTCTGCCCAAAGAGACAGATCAAGCGAAGAAATAATTCGAATTTGGATTCCGCGTCGCGCTTCCTCGCGCCAGGCCTTCTCGACCTTGGCCGGCCCGAGCGGCGTGGCGTCTCAACCTGATGCGCCGCCGTCCCGGCGCGCGTTTAACCTGACAGGGAGAAAATTATGCGTATCAACTCGCTTCGCAAGAAGACGCCTATGCTCTTGTCGTTGGCGCTATTGCTGGCCGTTTCCGCCTTCGCGCAAAACACCGGGAGCCTAAGCGGCATTGTGCAAGACCAGAATGGCGGGGCGCTCGCAGGCGCGAAAGTAACAGTCAGCGATCCCACCAAAGGGTTTCAACTCGAAACCAAGACGAACTCCGAAGGGACCTTCTCTTTCTCTACGATTCCTCCGGGTACCTATACCGTGACTGTTGAAGCCACCGGTTTCAAGAAGACAGTCAAGTCGGGGATCGTGCTCAACATCGCCGACCGCCAATCAACCGGCGTCATCGCGCTTGAAGTCGGCGGCATCGAAAACACCGTCGAGGTGACGGCCGACGCCGCGCAATTGCTGGTCAAGACCGAGAGCGGCGAAATAAGCCAGGTCGTCAGCGGCGAACAAGTGCGCAACCTCGCTCTCAACGGACGCAACTACCTGGACCTGGTCAAGCTCACCCCCGGCGTAGTCAGCTTCGTCAACGCGCAGACGGCGGGGCCTGGCGGCTTAAGCGGATTCAACATCAACGGCACGCGCGCCAATCAGCATAACCTGACGATTGACGGCACGACCAACGTTGACACCGGGTCGAACGGCACACAGCACATCGCGCTGGCGCTCGACAACATCGCCGAGTTCAAGATTCTGTCTTCCGCATATCAGGCCGAGTACGGACGTTCGGCGGGCGGCGACATCAAGGTGCTGACCAAGAGCGGCACGAGCCAATTTCACGGCACGGGCTACTATTTCCACCGCCACGAACAGTTCAACGCCAACAATTTCTTCAACAACGCCGACGGGCGGCGCGCGGACGGCGTGGAGAACAGTCCGCGCAACTTCTATCGTTACAATTATCAGGGCTTCAACATCGGCGGCCCGGTCTGGGCGCCGAAGATCGGCAGCAAATACCTGAAAGAACGCCTCTTCTTCTTCTTCTCCCAGGAATGGCAGGAGCAGTTGCTGCCGAGCAGCATACGCCAATCGCGCGTGCCGACGGCGGCGGAAGTGGCGGGCAATTTTAGCAACACCAAAGACGGCAACGGCAACCAGATCTTTATCAGAGACCCGTTGAAACCCTTTAACGACACGAACCGTTGCGAAGCGACTCCCACTACCCCTAAGCAAGGCGTTAATTACCAGGGAGCCTGCTTCGGCGAAGGCCCCACACTCAACATGATTCCGGCTGGTCGCATCTCGCAGAACGGCCTGGCGATTCTGAAGTACTTCAACCGCTTCGAGAACTCGCCGGGCGTGAGTTCGCTCTTTAACCATCAATCGCAAGCCAGCGCCGGTTACCCGCGCAAGGAATTCAACATCCGCGTTGATTACAACCTGAGTGATAGTACGCGGATGTATGTGCGCTACACGCGCGACGCCGATCAACAGTTATTGCCCTACGGCCTGGGCTGGACTGGCGGCGCCAATCAAGTTCCGATTGACGTGCTCGATTTCAAACAAGCTCCTGCTTTCAACGGCACGTTCAATGTCACTACGACTCTCTCGCCGACGTTGACCAATGAATTCGTTTTCGGCGGCAGCCAGAACAACCTGACGCTCGATCCGACCAATGCGGACGCGGCGACTTACAAGGGCTTCGGCTTCAACTGGAGAACGCCCTTCCCCTATCCGGCGACGCAGTTCATCAACATCACCTTCAGCAACATTACCGGCATCAGGAACACGACCGATAATGTCAGCCCGGGCATCGGCGGAACGAACGGCTATTCGCAGTTCCCATACAAGAACTCGAACACTACGTTCGACTTTTATGACAACGTCAGCAAGGTCTTGGGCACGCATACGGCGAAGGCCGGCATCTACATCCAGCGCAGCCGCAAGGACCAGGCGGCGGGCAATTCGATGACCATCAACTTCAGCAACAACACGAACAACCCGAACAACACGGGGCATCCGTTCGCCAACGCGCTGCTCGGTTCCTTTGACAACTTGAATGAGCCGACGACCGGCATCTATCAAGGCCAATATCGTTCGACCAACGTCGAGTGGTATTTGCAGGACAACTGGAAGGTCAACAGGAAGTTGACGCTCGATTACGGCCTCCGGTTCTACTTGATTCAGCCGCAATTTGATCAACGCCTGCAGGGCGGCTTCTTCGCGCCAGACAAATTCAATCCCGCCCAGGCTGTGCGTATCTATCAACGCGCCTGCAAAGATAAAAACGCCTGCGCCGGCACCCCCGCCAATCAGATCGCCTATGATCCAGCCAAGTCCCCGCTCGCTCCAGGTAACCAATTGCCCTCTTTCCTGATCGGGCGCGTTGTGCCGGGTTCGGGCAACAGCTTCAACGGCATTCAGATCCCCGATCAAAGCATCGATCGCGGCGGCTTCCAAAATCGCGGGATTCAGTACGGCCCGGCCTTGGGCTTCGCCTACGATCTGTTCGGTGATCAGAAGACGGTCATACGCGGCGGTTACCGCATCGGTTACGACCGCGTCTCGGGCAACAACGTGATCTTCCCGTCGGTCGAGCAACCGCCGACCTTCATCAATCCGCGTTTCGATTTCGACAGCCTCGACACGGTCGGCGGCGGCGTGGCCCCGGGCATCCCGCGCGACCCGGTGACTGGACTCCCGCCGCTCGGCGTGTTGAACGTGCGCGGCGCTGATTTCGGCGGGCACATCCCGAACGTACAGAGCTTCAGTCTCCAGGCGCAACATGACATCGGCTACGACACGGTGGTGAGCATCGGCTATGTCGGAACCCTCTCGCGACACCTGCCGGAAGACATCAACCTTAACGGGATTCCTTACGGCTTCCTCTTCACGGCGGCCGCGCAAGATCCGTCGCAGTTCCCTGATACTGACAATGATGGCATAGGCAATGTGCCGGTCAATGGAGACCCCACTATTGCGCAGGTTTACAAAGACGCCGGGCTGAAGTTTGACGGCTCAAAAGCCTTGACCGCTAATTTCCTACGCCGCTACTCCGGCTATGGCGTAGTACAGATGAAGACCTTCGGCGGCTCGGCCAACTACCACTCGATGCAAGCGACATTGCAACGTCGCTTCAAACAGAGCCTCTCTTTCGGCCTGGCATACACCTGGTCGAAGGCGCTGGGCACGGCGCAAGACGCGGAGGGCAACTATATCAACCCGGTCTGCTCGCGTTGCTACGACTATCGTGTGCTCAATTTTGACCGGACACATAATCTGGTGATCAACTACCTCTGGGATCTGCCAAAGCTGAAGTACAATAACTTCCTGGTTAAGGGCCTGGTGAACAACTGGCAGCTCACCGGCATTACGACGTTCCAGTCAGGCGTGCCGACCGAGCTGAACTTCGGCCTCCCGAGCGGCATAGACGTCAACCAGCGCATCATCGGCTCCTACGAGGAAGGGCAGAACGCCGTACGCGCTCGGCTGATTGCTACAGGCAACGCGCAGCCGAATGTCAACGGCGGGGCGACGGACGGCGGCTCGTCAATCGACATAACTAAACTCGCCTTGCCGAACATCAACCCGGGCCCGCTCCCACGTACGTTCGTACGCCGGCCCGGCATCAATGTGACTGACCTGTCGATTTTCAAGAAAATCCCGCTGGGCGGCGACGGTCAGCGTTACATCCAATTGCGCCTGGAGATGTTCAATGTGTTCAACCATGCGCAATTCGATAACATCACTTCGGGATTGACCTGGGACTTCACTGACTTCAACCAGTACGGAACGAAGCAATTTGGGTCGCCCCAGACAATCCGCAATACCCGCACGGGTGTCTCACCGGCCACCGGACGTCTGGGCCGCGCGCTGGGCGAATACAGCGCTCAACCCGACTTTGTCTCTGGAAACCGGCGGATACAGTTGGCGGCCAAGATTTACTTCTAACCGCAAGCTGACACTCCAAGCATTGATAATGGGGGTTGCAATGAAATTGCAACCCCCGTTTTTACTGGGAGCGCATTATGTCAAACTTACGACCTATGCGATTAAATCCAGATCGATTTTTATTTGTGTGTCTGGCGTCATGCCGCGCCGCGCTCTTCACGTTGTTCAATGTGGCGCTGCTGTTTGGCAGCGTTTCGATCCCCGCGCTCGCCGTCTGGCAAGGCGGCTTCACTGTTTTTGGGCGCGTCAGTTTGCCCGACGGCAAACCGGCGCCGAGGGTCAGAGTTTTCCTTGAGACGACCACCGGCTTAAAGCGCGACATGCTGAGCGACGATCAGGGCAATTATGAATTCCGCGGATTGGGCAGCGGACGATATCGCCTCTCCGCCACAAACCCCGACGAGCCGAAGCAATATTCCGAACCGGCGGAATCCGACACAACCCGCGCTTTCGCCAACCGCTTGCAGATTGATGTCTATCTGCGTCTGCCGCTGCACAGCGATAAACGCGGGGCTAAGCCCGGCACGGTGAGCGTGGCTGAAGCCACCCAAAACATCCCCAAACCTGCGCTCAAGGCCTACGAACAAGGACTCAAACTGCAAAAAGAGAATAAGGGAGACCAGGCGCTCACTGCATTCAATCAGGCCGTCGAACTTTACCCGGAATATTTTCAAGCGCTGACCGAACGCGCCAACCTCTTGATGGGGCGCGGCCAATTGACCGAGGCCGCAGCCGATTTCGGGCGGGCGCTGCGACTCAACGACAAATACGCCCCCGCGCTGCGCGGCCTTGGCTACTGCCAGATCCAGCAGAAGCAGTTTGAAGCTGCGGTGAGCAACCTGGAGCGGGCGTTCGTGATTGAGCCGAAAGTCCCTCTGACCCTGCTGCTGCTCGGATACGCCAACCTTTCACTCAGCCGCTACGAACCGGCCAAACAGTGTTTGGAGGAAGCATTGAAGCTGGGGCCGGAGATCGCCGCGCGCGCCCACGTTTATCTGGCCGAAGTCTTCGCTCACGAACAGAAATTCAAGGAGGCCGCCGACTCGATCCACCGGTATCTGACCTTGAAACCCGACGCGGCGGACGCCGCCGGCCTGCGGAAAATGGAATCCGATTGGCGGGAACGCGCCAAGGCCCCCAGGAATCAACAATGACCTTAGGGCGACATCCTCAATCACGGCTTTGGCGATAATTCCGCATCTCTGAAGGGCTCAACCAAATCTTGACAGTTTCATGCAACGAGCCGATAATCCGCTCGCTGATGCGGTTCAAACTGTCACCACATTTCAAAATTCGCTAGCTTGCTTTAGCACGTATAGAAAAAATCCTCCTCCGCTCCAGATCTCAGAAAATAATTGAGTTTGTTTCTTAACGGTTGGTTTGGCCTCCTCGGGTGATTTGCGGCCCAAAGAGACAGATCGAGCGAAGAAATGATCTTAAATTGGATTCCGCGCCGCGCTGCGGTCGCGCCAGGCCCCAACTCGGCCTTGGCCGGCCCGAGCGGCGTGGCGACTAAACCCCATGCGCAGCCGTTCGAGGCGCGCGATTAACCTGAGGGAGACATTTATGCATATCAACACGCTTCGCAAGAACACGCCTATGCTCTTGTCGTTGGCGCTATTACTGGCCGTTTCCGCTTTCGCGCAAACCAGCGCCAGTTTGAGTGGGACCGTGCATGACTCGCAAGGCGGCGCGGTCGCCGGCGCCAAGGTCACTTTGAAAGACGCCGGCGGCAAAGTCCAACTCGACACCAACACCAACGGCGAGGGTTTTTACGCATTCCCGGTCATCCAACCTGGCACTTACACGGTGACGATTGAGGCGACCGGCTTCAAGAAGTCCGTTAAATCAGGCATCGTTGTCAACGCGTCGGACAGACAGTCAACCGGCGTTACGGCCCTTGAAGTCGGCGACATCACCAACTCGGTTGAAGTGACGGCCGACGCGGCGGCGCTACAGATCAAAACCGAGTCGGGCGAACAAGGCACGGCTGTCAACAATCAACAGATTCAGAACCTCGCCGTCAACGGGCGCAATTACCTCGACCTGCTCAAGATTACGCCCGGCGTGGTCACCAGCACCAGTTTCGCCGTTTCCGGCCCCGGCGGACTCGGCAATATAAACATCAATGGAACGCGGCCGGGCAAAAATAACCTGACGATTGACGGCACCACCAACGTGGACACTGGATCGAACAGCACGCAGCACATCGCGCTGTCGCTCGACAACATCTCCGAGTTCAAGCTGCTGACCTCGAATTTTCAAGCCGAGTACGGGCGTTCGGGAGGCGGCGCAATCCAGATTGTGACCAAGAGCGGCACGAGCCAATTCCACGGCACCGGTTATTATTTCCACCGCCACGAGCAGTTCAACTCGAACAGCTTCTTCAACAACGCGAACGGGCTCGACGCTAACGGCTCCCAGGTCAATCCGCGTAATTTCTACCGTTACAATCAGGTGGGCTATAACATCGGCGGCCCGGTGCTGCTGCCGAAGAAGGTTCTGAAAGACAAGCTCTTCTTCTTCTTCTCGCAAGAATTCCAGGAACAACTGGTGCCGCAATCAGCAAAACAGGCGCGCGTGCCGACTGATGCGGAGGTACAGGGCGATTTCAGGAACAGCAAAGACGGCAACGGCGCCCCGATAATCCTCCGCGATAGTAGCGGGCAGCAGATCAGTTGCAATGGCGTCGCGAATGTGATCTGCCCCAACCTTATCAACGCGAATGGCCAGAGGATTCTGCAATTCTTTAATCGGTTCGAAAACACGCCGCTCGGCGGCGGCGTCAACGGGTTTCTTTACAATCACAACTCGCAGAGCAGCATCAGCTACCCGCGCCGAGAGTTCAGCATCCGAACGGATTACAACATCTCGGAGAACACTCGCGCTTACGTGCGCTATACGCGCGACGCGGATCAGCAGGTGAGGCCTTACGGTCTCGGCTGGACAGGCGGCAATAATCTGATTCCGTTAGACAACCTGATCTTTAAACAGGCGCCCGCATGGAACGGCACGGTCAACGTCACGTCCGCGCTCTCGCCGACGCTGACCAATGAATTCATTTTCGGCGCGAGTCAGAACAATCTGACGCTCGATCCGACTGATCCGAATGCGGCTACCTTCGCCGGATTCGGTTTCGATAATAATTTCAAGCTGCCGTTCGCCTACCCGTCTAATCAATTCTTCAACATCCAATTCAGTAACATCAACGGTCTTAAAAACACGAGCGACGCCCAAAATCCCGGCATCGCCGGAACGAACGGCTACAGCCAGTTCCCATACAAGAACTCCAACACGACCTTCGACATTTACGACAATGTCAGCAAGGTTATTGGAACACACACGGCGAAGGCCGGTTTCTACTACCAGCGCAGCCGCAAAGATCAGGCCGCAGGCGATTCCGCCACCATCGTTTTCAGCAACAACGCGAACAATCCGAACAACACCGGATACCCGTTCGCCAATGCGCTGCTCGGCCAGTTCGACAGCTTCAAGGAGCCGAACATCGGCGTCTTCCAGGGGCAGTATCGCTCGACCAATGTCGAGTGGTATTTGCAGGACAACTGGAAGGTCAACAGCCGGCTGACGCTCGATTACGGAATGCGCTTCAATCTGATCTATCCGCAGTACGACGCGCGACATCAGGATTATTATTTCGTGCCGAGCAAATTCGACCCGACCAAAGCTGTGCGGCTTTACAGGCAGACTTGCATAAATGGGGTATTCCCTTGTTCAGGGCAGAATATCAAAGCCTACGATCCGGCAATGTTTGCTAGTCCGGCGGCGGCGATCACCAACCCGAATGCCCTCCTTGACGGTTCCTTTGTCGGGAGCATCGTTCCCGGATCAGGCGATCCGTTCAATGGTATGGTTAACAGCAAAGATTACTTCCCGGGCGGCATGAAGAGCCGCGGCGTGCAATTCGGCCCCGCGCTAGGTTTCGCCTACGACCTCTTCGGCGACAAGAAGACGGTAGTGCGTGGCGGTTATCGCCTGGGCTATGACCGCGTGCAAGGTAACGAACTGGCCTTCGCCGCCGTCGGCCAGCCGCCGCTGTTCGTCAACCCACAAGTCAACTTCGGCTCCCTGAACAATATTGGCCAGGGCGCGCTCGGCGTCAGCGATGTCATCGCCTCCGATCCGGAGGGGAAGGTTCCCAGTGTTCAGAGTTTCAGCCTCCAGGTTCAACATGACGTCGGCTATAACACTGTCGTGAGCGTCGGTTATGTCGGCACGCTGAGCCGTCATCAACAGGAGTTGCTCAACCTCAACTACAGTCCGTACGGCGAGCTCTTTACCGCCGCGGCTCAAGACCCGGCGAAATACCCGAATGGCGTCGTGCCGACTCAAGAAGACGGTCTGGCGCAGATTTACAAGGACGCCGGCGTGAATTTCTCGGGAGCGAACGCTCTGTCGGCGCAGTTCCTGAAGAGATATCCGGGATATAACACCATCGGACTGCGCACTCTTGGCGGCTCATCCAACTATCATGCGATGCAGGCGACTCTAACCAAACGGTTCGGCAGTTCGTTCAACTTCGGCCTGGCCTACACCTATTCGAAGGCGATGGGCACTGCCGACGATTACAACGACTACATCAATCCGATCTGCTCGAGTTGCGCGGATTACCGCCGTTTGAGATATGACCGCACGCACCTGATGGTCATCAACTACGACTGGCGGCTGCCCGGGCTGAAGAGCGGCAACCGATTGCTCAAATCTGCGACCAACGGCTGGCAGGTCACCGGCATTACGCAATTCGTCTCCGGGCGGCCGGACGATGTTAACGCCAGTATCGACGGAATCAGCAATCTCGCACAGCGACTCGGCGGGACCTGGACTGGCGACACGGGCACAGCAGTTCGCGGCTTCTTCAACGGCGATCCGAATGCGAGCAAGGATCGCGATAAATACTTCAACTTTGAAACTACACAGTTGCCGACCGTAGCCCAGGCGCTGGCCCTCCAGGGGGCGTATCCGCGCAATTACCTGAGCCGCCCCGGCATCAACTTGACCGACCTCTCTGTGTTCAAGAACTTCCCGCTCGGCGGCGACGGCCATCGCAACCTGCAACTGCGGCTCGAGATGTTCAATCTCTTCAATCATCCGCAGTTCAGCGATATGAAACGCGATGTGACTTGGAACAGCTTCAAAGCTTATACGGACAGCCAGTCAGCCGCCACGGCGAACATCAATAATGTGCGTGGCAGCACGCTCAGCGGAAATCCGATTTTGGGCAACGGCGTCGGCGAGGTCAACACCTTGAGCGACACCGTGTCCGGCAATCGCATCATTCAGCTTGCGGTGAAGATTTTCTTCTAACCAATCGCTGATTACACAAAGAACCAATGGCTTGGAGGTTGCAACCCTGTTGTAACCTCCATTTTTTCTGGGGGCGGACAATGGCGGCTCTACGATTTCCACAACCAGGGCCAGGCTCTTTCATCTGCTGTTTTACTCTACTACCTCAACGACCCGCATCTTTTGCCGCTCGGCGATTGGGCGATGTAGAATCGGCCTGTGAGTCAAACCATTCTGACATTCATTCTTGCGGCGCTGGTCGCGTTTCAACAGCCGCAAGACGCGACCGTGAAATTCAACCGCGCCGTCGAGTTTCAACAACAAGGCAAGCTCGACGAAGCCGCCGCCGAATATCGCGCCGCGCTCGCGATCAAGCCGGACTACATTGAAGCCCAGGCCAATCTGGGCATCGTGCTGGCGCGACTCGGCAGATACGATGAGGCCGTAGCCGCTTACGAATCCGCGCTCAAGCTCGCGCCGCATTTGACGCTGATCCTGCTCAACCTCGGCATCGCGCATTACCGCGCCGGGAAATTCGATCGGGCGGTAGCAACCTTCCAACGACTTTTGGAACAAAGACCCGATGTGACGCAGGCGCGCCAGCTCTACGGCCTCTCGCTCTCCGCGCTAGGGCGGGATGAGGAAGCCGTCAAGCAGCTCGAACAGACGCTCGACGCCGCCCCGCCGGACGCGGCTGTGCTTTACAGCCTCGGCCTGGCTTACCTGCGTCTGGGCAAACCGGGCTTTCGCGCCACGCTCGAACGTCTGGCGGCCTTCCCCGAAGGCCGTCCCGCGCTCCACCTGCTGCAAGGACAGGCGTTCCTGCGCGACCAGGAGTTCGAGAAAGCTCTGGAAGAATTGCAATCAGCGGCCAAACTCAACCCCGATCTGCCCCGCCTGCATTTTTCGACGGGGCTGGCCCATCATCAACTCGGCCACAACAAAGAGGCGGTCGCGTCCTTCGAGGAAGAAGCCAAACGCAGCCCGCAGGATTTCACGACCATGTATTATCTGGCCGACGCGCTGGAAAAAGACGGTAACACCGACTCGGCGCGAGAGCGCGTAGAAGCCGCGCTCAAACTCGATCCCCAGTCGCCCGAAGCCAACGCGCTGCTGGGCAGGATTCTCTTCAAACAGGGCAAGACCGCCGAAGCCGTGAAGCCGCTCGAATTCGCCGCCGCGAAAAAACCTGCCGACCAGGAGGCGCGCTATACGCTGGCTCGCGTTTATCAACGGCTCGGAAGACGTGAAGACGCCGCGCGCGAATTCGCCGAGGTGGAGCGCATCAAATCAGAGCAACTGCAGAAAGACCGTTCCCGCACGCCGAAACCGTAGCATATGCCATATTTCATATGAAATATGGCATATGGCATATGGATGGAGATTGATTCTTCAATATTGAAATCAATTCCACACGGCTCATCCGGCTCGAGCGTTGTCATTCAGACGGAATAATCAACTGCTGCCCTGGCTGAATCTTGTCAGGGTCAGAGAGCGTCTCGCGGTTGGCGTAAAAGATGCGCATGTATTCGTTCGCGCTGCCGTAAAACTGCATGCTGATCTTCGAGAGCGTGTCGCCGGATTTGACGGTATATGTTTGACCGCCCGTCGCGACGCCGCCTACGGCCGCGGCCCGTTGCTGAGGCGCTTCAACAGTGATGTCGGCTGTGAGGTCACTGTAGTTCGGGTCGACCAGTTTAATCTGATCCCAGATCTCGTTCTTGGCCTGCTCGGACGGGGCCGTGCCTCTGATGAACAATTTATCGTTTTCGACGTGCAGGTTTTGCAGCCTCACGTTCTGTTGCTCGATTGCGTTGAGCACCGATTGATATTTCTGCTTTAGTTGGTTGAACTTCTGCTCGGATCCCGGAGCGGCGCTGTCCGCTCCGCGCCCGAACATCTTGTCAAAGATTCCCATAACACACCTCCACATTATTTTAGATTGAATAAACACAAGCCTGTAGCTTCAGCAAGCTTGTCATATCAATATAAATAAGGCAGACGGTGTTCCAGGATGAGATGAGATAGTCGCTGTTAATGTTATTTGCGCTCAACAATCCTGACGACCTGATCGGCTTTG
>Ga0081455_10001548_pt1 | contig 28314 bp, 28 predicted proteins | sample TabmetS3T2R1_FD_70207 | JGI IMG/M metagenome (GOLD analysis project Ga0081455, IMG submission 70207) | Tabebuia heterophylla rhizosphere microbial communities from the University of Puerto Rico - S3T2R1 | ecosystem: Host-associated > Plants > Roots > Rhizosphere ... | reverse complement strand
CGATCGAGCTTTACGACGGGCTCGACGCCGCGAGCCAGAATCGCTGGCCTTCGCTCAAGCTCGACATCCTCTCCGTGAACCAGCTGTTCGCGCCGATCTTTACCGCCGGCTTCTACTACAAGACCTTCATGTGGCCCGCCTCGTTCTGGGAGAAGCTCTACGAGCCGATGATCCGCCGCGCCGCGGGGCTCGGCCGCGCCGCCGGGGCGCCCGACCCCGACCATTACGAGAAGGCTTACGCCTTCTGCGACGTGCTGGTGGTCGGCTCAGGTCCGGCCGGACTTGCCGCCGCGCGCGCCGCCGCCAAGTCGGGCGCGCGGGTGATTCTGTGCGAGGAGGATTTCCGCCTCGGCGGAACGCTGCTCGCCGAGCGCTACGATATCGACGGCGCGCCCGCGCGCGACTTCGCCGAGACGGTCGAGGCCGAGCTCGAAGCGCTGCCCGAATGCCGGATCTTGCGGCGCACCACGGTGCAGGGCGTCTATGACGGCGGCACCTATGCCGCGCTCGAACGGGTCAGCGATCACCTTCCGCTTCCGCCGGCGCACGAGCCGCGCCAGCGGCTGTGGCGCATCGTGGCCAAGCGCGCGGTGGTTTGCGCCGGCGCGATCGAGCGCCCGATCGTGTTCGGCGACAATGACCGGCCCGGAATCATGCTGGCCGGAGCCGTGCGGGCTTACGTCAATCGCTTCGGCGTCGCGCCGGGACGCCGCGCCGTCGTCTTCGCCGACAATGACGACGCATTCCGCACGGTTGCCGACCTCGCCCAGGCCGGAATCCAAGTCGCGGCCGTGGTCGATGGGCGAAGGACCGCATCACGCGCGGCGCAACAGGCCGCCGAGGCGGCCGGGGCACGTTACTTCGCCAATGCCGCGATCGAGCGCGTGCGCGGGCGTCACGGCGTCAAAGGCGTCGAGATCGGGGAGGCGAGCGGCGGCCGCGCCAAGTTCGCTTGCGACCTCATCGCCGTGTCCGGCGGCTGGAACCCCGCGCTCCATCTCACCACCCATCTCAACGGCAAGCCGCAATGGAACGAGAGTCTCGCGGCGCTTGTGCCGGGAAGCTTGCCGCCGGGCATGAGTGTCGCCGGCGCGGCCAAGGGCACTTACGGGCTCGAGGCTTGTCTCGCCGAGGGCGACGAAGCCGGCGCCAAGGCCGCGACCGAATGCGGCTTCGCCGCTTCGCCGTCACGCGCCCGCGTTACCGCGCAAGCAACCGAGACGACCCCGGTGTGGCAGGTCGAGAAGAGCAAGGGCAAGGCCTTCGTCGATTTTCAGAATGACGTCGCGGTCTCCGACGTGAAGCTCGCCGCGCGCGAGGGCTTCCGCATCCCCGAGCATCTCAAGCGCTACACGACGCTCGGCATGGCGACGGATCAAGGCAAGACCGGAAACGCCAACGGCGCCGCCGTGCTTGCCGCCGCAACCGGGCGCTATATCGGCGCGGTCGGCACCACCACGTTCCGGCCGCCCTATACGCCGGTCGCCATCAGCGCCTTTGCCGGCCATCACCGCGGACGCGACTTCCGCCCCGCCCGGCTTGCGCCGTCGCATCGTTGGGCCGAGGAGCAGGGCGCCGTGTTCGTCGAGACCGGTCCCTGGCTTCGCGCGCTCTACTATCCGAAGTCGGGCGAAGAGCCGCAAAGCTCGGTCAACCGCGAAGTCGCGACCGTCCGCAGCCAGGCCGGAGTTTGCGACGTCTCGACGCTCGGCAAGATCGACGTGCAGGGCAAGGACGCCGGAATCTTTCTCGATCGCGTCTATGCCAACACCTTCTCGACACTGCCGGTGGGTAAGGCGCGCTACGGGCTCATGCTGCGCGAAGACGGGTTCGTCCTCGACGACGGCACGACCGCGCGACTCGCCGAGGACCACTATTTCATGACCACGACCACGCTGAACGCGGTCAAGGTCATGCAGCATCTCGAATTCTGCCAGCAAGCCTTGTGGCCCGAGCTCGACGTGCAGACCGTCTCGGTCACGGAGCAATGGGCGCAATTCGCCATCGCCGGTCCCCGCGCGCGCGAGGTGCTGCGAGGCGTGGTCGATTCCGCGCACGACCTCTCCAACGCGGGCTTTCCCTATCTTGCCTGCGGTGAGGTGAGCGTGGCGGGCGGGATCCCGGCGCGGGTCTACCGCCTCTCCTTTTCCGGCGAGCTTGCCTACGAGATCGGCGTTCCGGCGCGGTTCGGCGACGCCTTGATCCGCGCCATCATGGAAGCGGGCGCGTCCTTCGGGCTTGCGCCTTACGGCACCGAGGCGCTCGGCGTGCTCCGCATCGAGAAGGGCCACCCCGCGGGCGCGGAGCTCAACGGCCAGACCACGGCGCACGATCTCGGTTTCGGCAAGATGCTCTCGGCCAAGAAGGACTTCATCGGCCGCTTCATGGCGGGGCGCGAAGCGCTGACCAACACTTCGCGGCCGACGCTCGTGGGATTGAAGCCGCTTGGCCGCGATGATCGCATCCGCGCCGGCGCCCATCTCATCCCCAAGGACAAGGAACCGATCGCCCGCAACGATCAGGGCTACGTCACCTCGATCGCGTTCTCACCCTCGCTCGGCCATTGGCTTGGCCTTGGGCTGCTTGCCCGCGGACCAGAGCGGCATGGCGAGATCGTGCGCGCTTACGATCCGGTGCGCGGCGGCGACACGCTGGTCGAAGTGCGGCCGCCCTGCTTCATCGATCCAGAAGGAGAGCGCCTCCGTGCCTAGCCGCACCTTTCATGCGTCCTCCGCGCTCGAAAGCCTTGCCATTCCCGGCCGCTTCGGCAGGGAAGGTGGCGAGGCCGGCGTCACGATCGAAGAGCGAACCGGGCTCGGTCTCGCCACCGTCGCCGCGCGCAAAGGGGAGGCGGAAGCGCTGAAGCAGGCGGTCGCTTCGGCCTACGGGGTCGAACTTCCCGATCGTTCGCGCGCCGTGCATGGACCGTCAATGAGCTTTATCGGCTACGGGCCCGGGCAGTGGCTTGCCGTGTCGGAAACGTTTGCCAGCGAGACGCTTGCGTGCGAACTTGGCGAACGCTTGCGCGGGCTCGCCTCGATCTCGGACCAGAGCGGCGGCCGCACGGTGTTGCGCCTGAGCGGGCCGCGCGCCCGCGCCGTTCTCGCCAAAGGCCTTCCCATCGACCTCCATCCGCGCGCCTTCGAACCCGGGAGCGCCGCGACTAGCACGATCTCGCTCATGGGCGTGCAGATCTGGCAGGTCGATGACGCGCCGAGCTACGATCTTGCGATCTTCCGCAGCGTCTCGGCGAGCTTCTGGCACTGGCTGACCGCCTCGGCCGCAGAGTTCGGCTACCAAGTGGCGAAGGGCGGCAGCCGGCCGCAATAGAAAAGGCGCGCGAGACGGCCCCGCGCGCCTTCGATGGTTTCCCAGCAAGCTAAGCCGGCCTGATATCGATGGCCACGGCGCGGGTCACGAGCAGAACGACCCTGTCGCCCACATCGACCTGATCGAAGCCCGGGACAGCGGGACTAACGAAAATCGTGCGCGTCTTGCCGCCGATTCCGGCGAAGGTGATGGTGCGCTGGTTGCGGTTGACGGCAGCGATGGTGTCGGTGATCTCGATCGTGGTTAGGTCGGCGGCTCCATGCGGCGTCGCCTCGATCCAATCCTGTTCGGCAATGGTCGGAGGATTCATGTTCATGCCCGCCAACTCGTCCTTGGCGAAGGGATCCTGCGTGGCCGCCGGCGGTCCATCGGCCTTTCGCAGCGCCGTCGCCACTTCATTGGCGTAGCTGATGGTGATCCGCTCTTTTACTTTGACCAGTTTGATTTGCTCGGGCTTGACCTTGACGACGACCCAGTTGTTGTCCGGGCCGACGACCGTGACGAGCTGGTTGGTCACGTCGATGGCCTGGACTGTGACGACGCCGGAGATGACGCCGGCATCGCTCTCAAGCTGAACCGGACCTGAGCGCGATTCGTCAATGAATATGAGCGAGACAGCGACCGCGAACACGCCCCTGACTGCGGCAATGAGCAACTTCATCGTTACCTCCAACACTGACATTCGAAACGAACGACGCACTACCAGTTGAAGGTGACGCCCATCAATGGCCCATGCTGAATGGCGTTAAGGCCGTTCTCTCCGAAGCGGCCGTTCTCGCTATAGTCGACATAAAGCGCGCGGTAGCCGAGATCGGCGCGGAGCGGCATTCCCAAACACTGAGTCTGGAAACTGTAGACGCCGACGGCCTGCCAGGAAAATTCGCTGCCGGCCCCGAAGCCGCCGATATCGCCTTCGAGGCGCAAGTTCTTGCCCGGCGCGATCTGGTGCCTGACGCGCAGACCGACCACGGGATCGACCCATTCGAGGTCGCCGGAGCGCGCAATGGCGACCTGGCGCGAGCGGCTGAACCTGAGGCCGAGGCGCTGGAAATCGATATCGAGCGTGCCGGTCAAATTGAGCGAGAGGCGGACGTCCTGATTCCAGTAGCGGGCGCTGCCGAGGACATCGACAGCGGTGAAGCTCTGGGGCGCGTTCTGCCAGCGCGCCACTTCATAGGCGACGCCCGATTGGACGATCGTCGATTGGTAGTCGAGCTGGGCGCGGCCTTTGACGCTCACCACCACCTGCGGAAACCGGGCGAAGGGGGTGCGGCGCACATCGACGCTGCCGGGGAAGCCGAGATCCATCCAGACGAGATCGGTGAACAGCGCGAACTTGCCCTTGCGGGCCTCGAAATAACTCATCCAGGCGAGGAGCGAGTCGCTCTTCTCCACAATCTCAAAGAAGCTTTCATTGATGTCGACGGTGTGACCGGCCGCGGTGGCGTCGCCATTGACGTTGATCATCCAGGCATAGGGGGTGAGGCTGAACTGCCATTTGTCGGCCGGCGGTGGCGGTTCGGCGTAACCGAGATCGGCCGCGAGCGCGGGGCTCGAGGCCCCAAGCCAAGCGCAGACCGCTAAGAGGCGGGCGTGTTTCACGGTGGACCTTCCCCCAAGGTCAGGATGGGCTCGAGGCAAGCCCTATAAGTTAACACCCAGGGGCCGGACGGGGTTGTGCAAAATGGCAACAGAGCGCGGGAAAATTCGTGAAAAGGTAGCAAAAATCCGGACTTCTAGCCGGTTTTCCGCCGCCTCAGCGGATAGTTCGCGTTGTCGTAGAGAGCGCGAATGCCATAGCCGTCGAAGCGCTCCTCGTTGACCTCGAGCGTGCTGCCGATGAGAAGCTCGGGGGGCAGTTCCTCGACGGCGTATTTGATCGCTTCGGCGGCACTCTTGAAGCGCGTGTAGCGCATCGGCCGCTTTCCGGTTTTGCTCGCGCTGGCGTAAAGCTCGGCGGGAGCTCTGTAATCGAACGCACGCACGAGCGGCATTAAAGCATGGCGGGCGAAGCAAGGCCAGCGCGGAGAGGGATTGCCGGTCGCGCCGTTCGTTGTCAGGCTACGGCTTGGTGAATGCCCGAGGCGCCGAGAGCGTCTCATTGAGGGTCAGTCTGATGCCGCACGCCCCGCCGATCGTCGCCACCATCGCCCTCGGTCTCGTGCTCGCCTTCAGTCTCGGCGTCGTCGCTCACCGCCTCAAGTTGCCGCCGCTCGTCGGCTATCTGGTTGCCGGAATCCTCATCGGACCGTTCACGCCGGGCTTCGTCGCCGACCAAAACATCGCCAATCAGCTCGCGGAGGTCGGCGTCATTCTCCTGATGTTCGGCGTCGGCTTGCACTTTTCGCCAAAGGACCTGCTGTCGGTCCGCGCCATCGCCATTCCCGGCGCGGCGGCGCAAGCGCTTATTGCCATAGCGCTCGGCATCGGCGTCGCCTGGTCGCTCGGCTGGTCGCTTGGCGCCGGGCTCATTTTTGGCATCGCACTATCGGTGGCGAGCACGGTGGTGGTGCTCCGGGTGTTGCAGGAGCGGCGGCTGCTCGAAACCGAACGCGGGCGGATCACCGTCGGCTGGCTGATCGTGCAGGACATCGCCATGATCCTCGTGCTCGTGCTCCTGCCGGGGCTCGCCGCGCTGTTTCACGGGATGGAGACGGGGCCAAGACCTGCCGAGATTCTCCTCTCGGTCACCACGGTGCTGGGGAAGTTCGCCATTTTCGTCGCGGTCATGCTGATCGTGGGCAAGAAGCTCATCCCCGCGATCCTGCACTATGTCGCTCACACCGGCAGCCGCGAGCTGTTTCGCCTTGCGGTGCTTGCCATCGCGCTCGGCGTCGCTTACGCCGCGGCGGAGCTATTCGGCATCTCGCTTGCGCTCGGCGCCTTCTTCGCCGGGATGATCTTGAGCGAGTCGGCCTTGAGCCAGCAGGCCGCGACCGAATCGCTTCCGTTGCGCGACGCCTTCGCGGTTCTGTTCTTCGTCTCGGTCGGAATGTTGTTCAACCCCATGATCGTGGCAAACGCGCCGCTTGCGCTGCTCGCCACCGTTCTCATCATCCTGGTCGGCAAGTCGCTCGCCGCCTACGGCGTCGTGCGCCTGTTCGGGTACGCGGCCCCGGCCGCGCTCGTGATCTCCGCTTCGCTCGCGCAGATCGGCGAGTTCTCCTTCATCCTGGCCAATCGCAGCCTTGAATTTGCTTTGATCCCCGCCGAGGCGCGCGACCTCATTCTCGCCGGCGCCATCATCACCATCCTGCTCAATCCGCTGCTGTTCGCGGCACTCGATGTCTATGCCGCGCGGCGCGAGAAGCCGCCGGTCGAAGCGGCGCCGGAAGAGAAGGAGGACGAGACGAAGATGCGGGAGCCTATACCTCCGACCGCGCTCACGGGCCATGTCGTGCTCATCGGCCATGGCCGGGTCGGCGGCTATATCAGCGCGGCGTTGATGGAACGAAACATTCCATTCTTCGTCATCGAGGACAGCGAAGAAAGGGTCGCCGCCTTGCGGCAAGCCGGCGTCGAGGCGATCACCGGCAACGCGGCCGATCCCGAGGTGATCCGGGCTGCGAACTTAGGCGCCGCGCGCTGCCTGTTCGTGGCCATCCCCGACGCGTTCGAGGGCGGGCAGGTGGTGCAGCAGGCTCGCGCCATCAACCCCGCTCTCCTCATCGTTGCCAGGGCGCATTTCGAGGAGGAGATCGACCACCTCAAACGCCACGGCGCCAATATCGTGGTGATGGGCGAGCATGAGATTGCCAAATCGATGCTCGACAACGTGCCCGCGAGCGCAGCCGTGCCGGCTTAGCCGGACGCGGCCGCGAGCGCGTCCACCTCTTCGTCGGTGAAGACGCGGCTCCGCGTCAGGAAGCGCACGCCTTCGGGCGCTTCCACCGAAAAGCCGTGGCCGCGGCCGGGAACCACGTCGATGATGAGCTGGGTGTGCTTCCAGTAATCGAACTGGTCGGCGTCCATATAGAAGGGAACGCCGCCGATTTCGCCGAGCTTCACGTCGTTGCCGCCGACGCGGAACTCGGTCTCGGGATAGCACATCGGCGCCGAGCCGTCGCAGCAGCCGCCCGACTGATGGAACATCAGGGGCCCGTGCTTGGCTCGCAGCCGCTCGATTAGCTGGAGCGTCTCATCCGTGGCGAGCACGCGTTCGACCATGGTCATCCACCTTGTCGTCGCCGGCTTGGCGGGCGATCCAGTAACCTCTCCGCTAGGGGAGGGGTTACTGGATTCCCGCTTTCGCGGGAATGACGCCGAGACGCCGCCTCTCGGCCTAGAAGAAGCCCATCGCTTTCGGGCTGTAGCTCACCAGCATGTTCTTGGTCTGCTGGTAATGGTCGAGCATCATCTTGTGGGTCTCGCGCCCGATGCCCGACTTCTTGTAGCCGCCGAAGGCCGCATGCGCCGGATAGAGGTGGAAGCAATTGGTCCACACCCGGCCCGCCTGGAGCCCGCGGCCGAAGCGGTAGGCGCGGTTGATGTTGCGGGTCCAGATGCCGGCGCCGAGTCCATAGAGCGTGTCGTTGGCGATCGCCATGGCCTCGTCGTCGTCTTTGAAGGTGGTCACGGACAGAACCGGTCCGAAGATCTCCTCCTGGAAGATGCGCATCTTGTTGTGGCCTGCGAACACCGTGGGCTTCACGTAGTAGCCGTCGGCGAAATCGCCGTCGAGCTTAGCGCGTTCGCCGCCGGTCAAGAGCTTGGCGCCCTCCTTCTTGCCGATGTCGATATAGGAGAGGATCTTCTCGACCTGGTCGTTGGAGGCTTGCGCGCCGATCATGGTCGAAAGCTCGAGCGGGTTGCCCTGCTTGATCTTGTTCACGCGCGCGACCGCCTTCTCCATGAACCTGTCATAGATCGATTCCTGCACCAGCGCGCGCGACGGGCAGGTGCAGACCTCGCCCTGATTCAACGCGAACATGGTGAAGCCTTCGAGCGTCTTGTCGAAGAAATCGTCGTCATCTTGCATCACGTCGGCGAAGAAGATGTTCGGCGACTTGCCGCCAAGCTCGAGCGTGACCGGGATCAAATTCTCCGAGGCGTACTGCATGATGAGCCGCCCGGTCGTGGTCTCGCCGGTGAAAGCCACCTTGGCGATGCGCTTGTTCTGCGCCAGCGGCTTGCCGGCCTCGACGCCGAAGCCGTTGACGACGTTGAGGACGCCCGGCGGCAGGATGTCGCCGATCACGTCCATCAGCACCATGATGCCCATCGGCGTCTGCTCGGCCGGTTTCAGCACCACGCAATTGCCGGCGCCGAGCGCGGGCGCAAGCTTCCACGCCGCCATCAGGATTGGAAAGTTCCACGGGATGATCTGGCCGACCACGCCGAGGGGCTCGTGAAAGTGATAGGCGACGGTGTCGTGGTCGATCTCCGAAAGCGAGCCTTCCTGCGCGCGGACGCAGGCGGCGAAATAGCGGAAATGGTCGATGGCCAGCGGGATGTCGGCGAAGGTCGTCTCGCGGATCGGCTTGCCGTTGTCGATGGTCTCGACTGCGGCGAGGACCTTGAGGTTCTCTTCCATGCGGTCGGCGATCTTGTTGAGGACTTCAGCGCGCTTGGCCGGGGCGGCGCTACCCCAGGCATCCTTCGCTTTGTGAGCGGCGTCGAGCGCGAGCTCGATATCGGCGGCCTGGGAACGCGCGATCTGACAGATGGTCTTGCCGGTAATCGGGCTGACATTGTCGAAATACTGGCCGTCGACCGGCGGAACCCACTTGCCCCCGATAAAGTTGTCGTAGCGATTGCGCAGCGCAACGCGCGCGCTGAGAGTCTCGATGACTTGGTGGAGCATGGCGTTCTCCCTTGAACTGAACCGCTTTGTTTATTCTGTGACGATCCTGATCCTTGGCCTTGATCCACGTCAAGCGGAACCTCAATTAAGTAATGGTGTCAGCCCGGAAAGGCCTGTCCCCAGGGCGCTATCCGACTGACCGCAACAAGGAGAAATTCCATGAAAGGCCTCAGTCCGATGCTCGCCTTCTTTCTCGGTGCGGCCGTGGTTGGGCTCGGCGTGCTCGGCTATATTCTCTACGAGCGGCAGAACCGGCAGGTCTTGAAGATCGACGTGCCAGGATTTTCGGGCGAGATCAGCAAGGACAAGGGCGTCGATATCGAGGTCGACAAGAACCGCTAAAGCGCGTCGCCGCGGCCCGTAGCCTGCCCCATCAGGGGCGACTTTAAGGCGCCCGGGGTCGAAGTTTCGCTCGATTACTCAACGACAATACGCACTCACCAGCGAGGTGGCGGGGCCAGGGCCGGTCGCGCCGCACGGTGCGCCTTTTTGAGGGAGACAGCGATGCGACACGCGGCGGGACTGCTCACGACGTTCGGCTTGGCGGGCGCTTTTCTGCTCGCGCCCGGTCTCGCCAAGGCCACCGACCTCACCCCGATCAGCCCCGCGCAGCCGGTCGTCACTCCGGAAGCCCCGACGTGGCAGGGTCTCTATTTCGGAGGCAATCTCGGCGCCGCCTTCGATCCCAACGATCTCCGCATCCAGGATCTTAGCGCGGAGCAGGACCTGAGCCTCCGATTCTCGAACAGCACCGAGTTCATCGGCGGCGTGCATGGCGGCTACAACTTTCAGTCGGGCGGCCTCGTCCTCGGCGTCGAGGGCGATATCGCCTTCGCCGACGACATCGATTACCTGGCAAGCGTCCGCGGCCGCGCCGGCTGGGGCACCCCGAACTGGCTCTTCTACGGCACCGCGGGCGTCGCGTTCATCGACACCAGCACCAACTTCGTCGTTGTGTCGGCCGATGACGGACCGTTCGGCTTCAATATCGGCAACACCGACACAGGCTTCGTCGGCGGCGGCGGAATCGAATATCGCCTGAGCCCCAGTTTCAGCCTCGGCGTCGAGGGGCTTTATTATAATTTCGGCGACGACAAGCAGAATTTCGTCGCAGGCGCCGACGAGCCGTTCGTCTTGAAAGACGACCTCGACTTTGCGGTCGCGCGCGGCAGGCTGACCTACCACTTCAACGGCTACTAACCCCTCGCCACGAGCGGTCAGGGAATAAGCACGGCGGCGCCCGTCAGTTCGCCCCGGCGCAGGCGTTCGAGCGCCTCGTTGGCGGCATGGAGCGGGACGGGGCTGACATGCGTTACGACCGGCACGCGCGGCGCGAGCGCGAGAAACTCGCGGGCATCTTCGCGGGTGAGATTGGCGACCGAGCGCAAGACCCGCTCCTCCCAGAGGATCTCGTAAGGAAAGCTCGGGATGTCGCTCATATGGATGCCGCCGCAGACGGCGACGCCACCTTTGCGGACGGCTGCGAGAGCGACCGGCACCAGCGCGCCGACGGAAGCGAAGATGATGGCGGCGTCGAGCGGTTGCGGCGGTCGCTGGTCGGAGCCTCCGGCCCAGACCGCGCCGAGCGAGCGGGCGAAATCCTGAGCCTGCCGATCGCCCGGCCGGGTGAAGGCGTACACCTCGCGCCCTTGCGATCTCGCGACTTGCGCGACGATATGGGCTGCGGCGCCAAAGCCGTAAATGCCGAGCCGCGAAACCTCGCCGGCGGGCGAGGTGAGGCTGAGTTTCAGCGAGCGATAGCCGATCAGCCCGGCGCAAAGAAGCGGCGCCGCTTCGGCGTCGCTATAGGCATCCGGCAGCTTGAACACGTAGCGGGCGTCGGCGGCCGCATAGCCGGCATAGCCGCCGTCGATCTGATAGCCGGTGAAGCGCGGATTATCGCAAAGATTCTCCCGGCCTTCGCGGCAGTAGCGGCAAGTGCCGTCGGTTCCGCCGAGCCACGGCACGCCGACGCGGTCGCCGAGGGCGAAGCCTGCCGCGCCTTCGCCGAGGGCCGCAACCCGGCCCACGATCTCGTGGCCGAGGATTAGCGGAAGCTTGGGATGCGGCAGCTCACCGTCGAAGATGTGGAGGTCGGTGCGGCAGACGCCGCAGGCGGCAACTTCGATCAGGACCTGGCCAGGTCCAGGATTTGGCGCGTTAAGTTCGGCGCTTCTCAGCTTCTTGCCGGGCGCGTCCAGCACCATCGCCGGCATGAGGGACGGAGGCATCGAAACTACCGCGCGCGGTATTTGCTGGCGTAGTGCTTGCCGAGCAGCTTGCGCGTCTGCTCCGCCAAGCGCTTGTTGCCCGATGGCTTCGCCTTCGCTGTTTCCTTCCGCGGCTTCTGGCTCTTCTTGTCGGGGTTCTTCTTCATCCGACTCTCGCGGCGGCTACTCGATGCTCTTGCGGATTTGAGCGAGCAGCGCCGAGCGGCTCGCCTGCGGGCTCAATTGAAAGCGGTAATAGCCCACGAGGTCCCTGATCCGTTCGTATTGTTCCGGCGTGAACGAGATCACGCAGGCGCCTTGCGTCTCGCAGCTATCCTCAATGGCGTGAGAGAGCCCGCCGGCCCAATGGCCAAGCTGATGGACGGCAGCCATGCCGGGCACGAAGGGCGAGGGGTCGTTCGGGCCGGACCGCTCGGGAAGGCTCGCGTGATGAACGACGATGCCGTCGCGCACGGGGTCTGACGCCCGCGACCACGGGAAGGTCGCGTAGCCTGACAGCGCGCCGCCACCCGGCTCCGCCGTATAGATATTGAGCGTGCGCGCGGTGTCCTTGCCAAGCTCGGTCTTCATCTCGATCTCGGCGGGGCTTCCCGGCTCATGGGTGAACCAGGCCTTGTTCTCGTGCAGCCTTGCATCGGCGATAGTGAAGGCGATCCCCGCAGGGGCATAGGTGCGATTGAGCAGCGCCATTTGAGCTTTCAGCCGGCGATGCGACACATAACCTTGCGCGCCGTCGTGGATGATATGAAAGCGGACGGGGATCACCGTCTTGTAGCGAAAGGTCACGCCGTGCGCCCTTAGCGCCTCGGTCACGCGGGTCGCCTGGATGTCCTCGCTTGGGGTGGAGGGGGCGGTGCCGCAGCGATAGTGAGACCTGGGCTCCGCGCGCGCGAGCCTCGCGGTTGCGGCCGCCAAACAGGCGGACGCGGAAGATATGACGAATTCGCGCCGATTCACGTGCCTGCTCCCTCGACGGATGGGCAAGATTAGAATGCGCGCGCGAATTGCGCCATGCCGACGAGGAGGCGGGCTTTCCCTAGTCGATAGCGCTCAGGATCGCATCCTGAACGTTCTTGTCGGGCGCGCCGAACCACTTTTTCTCGTTGCCTATCTGCAGCAAACCCCAGGCCTTGGCCCCGCTCGCCGAGAACAGGACGAAGAGCTGGTTGTCGCCGCATTCATTGGGCTTGCAGGTAAAGGCGAGCGCGTAGGTCTCGCCGTTCGCCTCGACCGCAATCGAGGGCGTCGGCGGTCCGTCCAAAGTCTTGCCGTAGTCGTCAACCCATTGCGGCGGCGTCTCGCCCGCGAACATGGCATACCAGGCGGCGCGATTGGCCGGCTGCTTCATCAGGTCGGCGAGAGTGGGGCCCTTGGGCGGATCGGCGGCGAAAGCAGGAACGCAGCATCCGGCAAAGAGAAAGGCGACGAGAACGGCAGTTCGCATGGTCACTCCATTGGCCGGCACAGGCGGGCGAGGCCGCCTCGCGCCATGAGCGACGAAGTTATAGCGAAAAAATGACGCTAGTGCCGGATGAGGGGCCAGCCTTGCGGGCCCGGCGCGGTCGGCGAGAGCGAGACCGGCGCCTCGACGCGCTGCTCGCAGGCCCCGAAAGGACGGACCGAGAGAGAGCCGTTGAGATGCCGCTCGGGCACCGGCGAGGAGACGGCCCACAAGGCGGTAAAGGCAAGCCGGCCGAGCCGGGCTTTGTCCGCCGAATTCTCTTCGAACAGGGTCAAGACGTTGCGCCGGTCGGCGCCGCGGCGCATGGCGTCGCCCGACCAGCACATGGTTCCGCCATAGATGACCTGTTCGTGCGCTTCGAGCAGGCGCGGATTGCGGGCCCAGCGGATCAGGTCGGCGGCGCAGGCTTGCGGGGAAAGCTCGGTGAGGGTCGCGAAAAGCTGTCGCAACTCGTCCGCGGGATCGAGCTGCGCCAGGATCACTCTGGCGCCGAGGCCGGTACGCTTCAGCGCGCCTTTGAGCCCGATTAGCGCCTTGGCGGGATCGGAGGAGGGCGACCGCAGGACCATGGTGAGGGTTGAGCCCGGCTCGGCGCGCTCGAGCGAGCGCGCCATGATCTGGAGATGCCGGCGGAGCTCGATTTCCCTCAAATCGCCCGTAGGCTCCCGTTCGGCCGCGACGCTCATGTTCCCCCCATTTCTCACGGATTTCGCTCGGCCGAGGACGCTATGGCGCGCGCTTCGGCATTGCTGAGAATGGCCGGAACAGGGTTAAGGAAGGCTTGAAGGGAGGGCCGGGTCAGGCCGCGCGGCCGGTTGCGAACCAGCGGCGCGCCGCAAAGTACGGCCGGATCACGGAGATTGAAACGCGGTCCGGGCAAAAAGCCCGGCCGGTACGCCGAACGGAGCATTACGCGTTACTCGAACTGAACTAGCACCCAAACAAGTGCCCCGTCGCCGCGGTTTTTCTCGATGCCGCAGCTTGCCCCGAAATGATCTGGCCTCGGAATTGTGTCCCTGTTGCGACGGGCCGGCGCTTATCCCCGAGGAACCAGCCCCTTCTGCTTTAGATTGACCATGTGAGAATATCCCGTTGAGTGGAGGGTGGATGGCGTTCTATCTCGTTTCGGCGATCCCAAAGCAGGATCTGATGGAGGACCTTTCGGCGCGGCTTCAGCGCGACGAATTCACCGCTCTCCGGCCCTTCGGTCCGACGCTCTCCCGTTCCCTCAAGGCTGCCCGCCAAAGGCGCGACGGGGCCGCAATCTGGGAGGAAGAGGATTATTGCCGTCCGCCCCTGGCGGAAGAACGGGCCGCCGTGCTCGATCGCTATTTCTTCGATCTTCGCGTCGAGCTTGTGAGCGAGGGCGAAGGCTGGAAGAAGATCGAGGCCTTGCCGCGTCTCTTCCCCGAGTTCGAGGACTGACGAAAGCCATTTGGCGCGGGCGCAAAGCCGGACTACATACGGCTCATGACGGAAGCTCCGACCAAAGTACGCGTGCTCGAAGCGCTGAAGCGGATCAAGTCACCGGGCTCCGGCGCCGATATCGTGGCGGAGGGGCTCGTCTCCGAGATCGTGATCAACCAGGGCAAGGTCTATTTCGCGATCTCGGTCGATCCGGCCCGCGCCCGCGAGCTCGAGGCACTGCGGAAGGAAGCCGAACAAGCGGTCGCCGAAGTGCCGGGCGTTGCCGGCGTGACGGTGACGCTGACTGCCGATCGCGCGCCGTCGGCCGGCAATGGGAGAGGCGCGGCCGCGCCGCAAGGCTCGCCCTTCGCGCGACCGGGTGCTGCGCGCGACGCGCGCCACCGTCCCGGCGGCGTGCCGGGGGTCGCCAAGATCATCGCCGTCGCGTCGGGCAAAGGCGGCGTCGGCAAGTCAACCGTCGCGGCCAATCTTGCGCTCGCGCTGAAAGAACGCGGATTACGCGTCGGCATCCTCGATGCCGACATTTACGGCCCGTCGATGCCGCGCCTGCTCGGGCTCAAAGGCCAGCCGCAACAAGTCGGCGACAAGCTTGCGCCGCTCGAGGCCTACGGCGTGAAGGCGATGTCGATGGGCCTTCTCGTCGATGAGGAGACGCCGATGATCTGGCGCGGCCCGATGGTGATGTCGGCGCTGTCGCAGATGCTCAAGGACGTGGCCTGGGGCGAGCTCGACGTGCTGGTGGTGGATATGCCTCCCGGCACAGGCGATGCGCAGCTCACCATGGCGCAGCAGGTGCCGCTTGCGGGCGCCGTGATCGTCTCCACCCCGCAGGACCTCGCGCTGATCGATGCGCGCAAGGGGCTCAACATGTTCCGCAAGGTGAACGTGCCGGTGCTCGGCCTGGTCGAGAACATGAGCAGCTTCGTTTGCCCGCATTGCGGCGAGCGCTCCGACATCTTCGGTCATGGCGGCGCCCGGAGCGAAGCCGAACGGCTCGGCGTGCCCTTCCTCGGCGAAGTGCCGCTCTTGCCGGAGATCCGCGCCACCTCGGATGAGGGACGCCCAGTGGTCGCGACCGCGCCCAAATCGCCCGCGGCAAGCGCCTTCCGCGAAATCGCCGCGCGCGCCGTCGCCGCGCTGGAAGAGGGCAAAGGCCAGGTGAGGCCCGCGCCGCGAATCGTGATGGAGAGCTGAAGGCTTGCCTAGCTTGCGCCGACTCAGATAAGGCCGTTCGAGGCGTCGGCCGCGTGCGACTTGCAACTTTGCGCTCTTGCTCTAGCCCGTGACGAAGAGACGAAGCGACGTGCCGGTGTTCCTGCTTTACGCCGGCATCCTCCATGCCATCGGCCTCGCTTTGCTGTTGCCGATGCTGATTACCTTGCCGGGCCCGGCGGGCGAGCCCACGCCTGCACTTGCGCCCACGCCCGAAATTGCCCCGATCGAGGTCATCGTGCTGCCGCCGCCCCAGGCGCTGAGGGACGCCGGGCCTGAACACACCTCCGCGTTACCGTCGGCGCCGCCTGCCGGGGTGGCCACCGGGACGGGAGCGGCGGAACGTGCCAAAGCCGAACCCTCGCAAGCGGAGCCTCCGAGCGTCGAGCCTCCGAGTGCCGCGACGCCGTCGAAGGAAGAGATCGAGGTCACGCCGGAGCCGAAGGTCGAAGCAAAGCCGGAGCCGAAGGAGGCCGCGCCGGAGGTCAAGCCTCAGACCGCGCCGGCGACCGAGGCGACTGAGTCTCCCGAAACAAAGCCGTCTGCGACCGACGGTGCCGCGGCCGACGAGCCGTCGAGAAATAGCTCCGCCGAAGGAGGCGGCCCCGCCGCAAGAGCCGGCTCCGGCGAAGGAAAGCACCAATACAAAGAAGGAAAGCTCCAATACAAAAGAGACGACCTCGCCCGCGACAAAGGCGTCGGCCACCCAGCGCAGCCGAACGGCCAAGCCAAGTTTCAGCCATTCAGCGGGGCGCTGAGCGGGTGGTTCAGTCCGCCGCCGAGCGCCAGGCGAAGATAGCCGACGCTCAAGCTGCGCTGTGGCGTCCGGCGGAAATCGGCGTCACGTTGCCGCTCAGCTCCATGAGGCTCGTGTCGGCCGGCCCCGGATAGCCGTAGAGGAAGCCCTGCACTTGCGGGCAGCCGAACTCGCGCAACATTTTCGCCTGCTCCTCGGTCTCGACCCCCTCGGCGGTGATGACCACGTCGAGCGACTTGCCCAGAGCGATGACGGTCTTGACGATCGCGTGCATGGCCGGGTCGCGGGTCATGTTGCGGACGAATTGCCGGTCGATCTTGATCTTGGAGAAGGGGAAGCGCGCAAGAAAGCTCAAGCTCGAATAGCCGGTGCCGAAATCGTCCATGGCGATGTTCACGCCGAGCTGTCGCAGACGCCTGAGCTTCGCCAGCACCTCCTCGGTGTCGTTGATGAGGAGGTTCTCGGTGATTTCGAGCTCGAGCCGCTCCGGCGAGAGCCCCGTCTCCTTGAGCACGCTGGCAACCAAAGCGGCGACGTCGCCCTCGCGGAACTGTGCCGGCGACAGATTGACCGAGACGAAAAGCGGCTCGGGCCATTTGACCGCGTCGCTGCAGGCCCGGCGCAGAACCCATTCGCCGAGCGGAATGATCAGCCCCGTGTCCTCGGCCACGGCAATGAAATGGGCCGGCGCGATCTTGCCGTGCACGGGATGATGCCAGCGGATTAGGGCTTCGGACCCGCACTGACGCTCTGTGGCGAGATCGAATTGGGGCTGGTAGACAACTTCGAATTCGCCGCGGCCAAGCGCAAGACGCAATTCGTGCTCGACCATGCGGCGGCGTTGCAGCGCCTTGTTCATGCTTTCCTCGAAGAAGCACATGCGCTGGCCGCCGTCGCTTTTGGCGCGCGTCAAGGCAATTCCCGCGTGACGCAACAGCGTGGCGGCATTGTCGCCGTCGGCCGGCGCAAGCGCAGCACCGGCGCTGACGGTCACCATCAGCTCCTTGCCCGCGACCAGGAACGGCCTTAGCAGCGATTCGACCAGTCGATTCATGAAACTCATGACTTCGCCGAGATTGGCGATATCGATGAGAGCGACGGCGAACTCGTCGCCGCCCGACCGCGCCACGAGGTCGCCTTCGCGCAGCACCGCCTGAATACGGGTGGCAATGTCGCGGAGCACCTGATCGCCGCCGCTATGGTCGACGGCGTGGTTGATTTCCTTGAAATTGTCGATCTCGAGGCAAAGGACCGCGATGCTGGCGCAGTCGCGATGAATCCGCGACACGGCCTTGGTCAGGCTGTCGCCGAAGGCTTGGCGATTGGCGAGGCCGGTCAAGGCATCGTGCTGCTCCAGATAGCGGAGCTGCGCTTCAGTGTCGCGGCTCTCGCGCCCGCGCATCCAGCTGAGAGCGGCGATCACGCCAATGCCCGCTCCGAGAAGCAGCAATGTGATGGTCGTGGCCCAGCCGAAATAGCTGGCGAGAACTTTCGCCTGGTCGCTCTGATCGAGATAGACGACGAGCGTGCCCCGCGGATCGCCGTCGAGCGCAAGCGGGAGAGTAAGGGCGGCAAAATTCGTCGGTGAAGAAGCATCTGAACTTTCGTACAGCGTGACCTTGGCCTCTTCCGGCGCGGGGCTGGTCAGCAGAGAGGCCAGGTCCTTCTCGAGCGGGAGGCCGGCGATGCCGCTGGTGTAAACCAATTTGCCGCCGCGATCGTAAAGCTCGTAGCGGAGCGCACGATCGCCGTAGCCGGACTTGGCGAGAATATCGGCGAAGGTGGGCGTGACGGACGGCGTGCGGATTGCGTCCGACAGCGCTTCGGGCTCTTGCACCATCTGCGTCTTGAGGCGTGCGGCGACGAGCGATGCCTCGCGTTCGAGCTCGATCCGGCTGATGCTGCCGGGCGCTGCGAGCGCTACTGCGGCGATGGCGGCGCCGAGCGCCAGAACTCCCGCCCAATACCAGTGCTTCTTGAGCGACGCGAGAGACGACATGAACTCGACTTAGCCCGGGATGCGGCCGACCCGCGCCCAATGTGGGCGGCGACGGTTAAGAACGCGGTAAGCTCTTTGCTTAACAAACCCTCCGGCGCGGCAGGCCTCTTCGCGCGCAGATCGGCAAGAAATGGCGGGATTTCAGGGCTCGCCCCCGGCTCAGCCGCCGGTCAGCAGGAAAATCACCAACGTGTTTCAACGCGCTGGTCAAGCCGCGACATCATGGGGCAGCCGAGCGTCTTCTGGAATGCCTCGACAAGCTCCTCCTGACTGTCCGTCTGTATGAACTGTCCCCCGGTCTTCTCTGCAAGACATCTCACGTCGATCGCACTCTGCGCGCCCGTCCAAAAGGCCTTCATCCGGAATCCTATGACATGCACGGTGAGATTGGCGCCCTCACTGGCAAGCATTCTACCGAGATCACAGGGTGCGCCGCCGCATGTCTCCTCTCCATCGGTGATCAAAATGACCATTCCGGGTTTGGTCTTGAAGTCGAGAACCTCCGCCGCTTGCTCCACGGCTTTCACCAACGGTGTTTTACCGGATGGGTTCAACGATTCGACGATTCCCATGATGAGTTCGGTGGCATTGGGTTGAGGCCTCAGCTTGAGATCGACATTGCATTGCCGATCAGGGCCAGGCCCATACGTGATGAGGCCGACGCGGCGAAAGCGCGCGGCGGTGGGCAAGACATAGGCCAAAGCTTTCCGCACTTCATCGATCCGCCGTATCGAAGCGCCGATGCCTTCGGCCAAACTTCCCGCCATCGAGCCCGACGCATCGAAGACGATCATGGCGTCTTCGATGCAAGGCTTGTTCGCCTCCTCAGCGGCACTCGCAGGGGCACTTATTGCACCCAGCATCAATGCGGTAATCGCTGCGCGCTTAGGGATTCCAATCCACATGGCAAATCCCGCTGGCCGCGGTACCAGCCCGATGCCAGCACCAATTGCAAGTTCGCGCGGCCGGCTCAGCCGCCGGTCACCGACATGGCCCGCGCCAGATGCGGCCGCTCCTCCCGGCCGATGACGAAGTCATGGCCCTTCGGCTTCCGGGCGATGGCGGCGTCGATCGCGGCATTGAGCAGGGCATCGTCGGGACTTGCGCGAAGCGGCGTCCTGAGATCGGCCGCGTCCTCCTGGCCGAGACACATATAGAGGGTGCCGGTGCAGGTGACGCGCACGCGATTGCACGATTCGCAGAAATTGTGCGTCAGCGGCGTGATGAAGCCGAGCCGCCCTCCGGTCTCGCGCACCCTGACATAGCGGGCGGGCCCGCCGGAGCGATAGGCGTCGTCATCGAGGGTGAAGCGCTGCTCGATGCGCGCCCGCACCAGAGAGAGCGGCAGATACTGCGCCGTGCGGTCGGCCCCGATCTCGCCCATGGGCATCGTCTCGATCAGAGTGAGGTCGAAGCCCCGGCCATGCGCCCAGCGCATCACGTCTTCGATCTCGTCTTCGTTCACGTCGCGGAGCGCCACCATGTTGATCTTGATCTTGAGGCCGGCCCGCTCGGCGGCATCGATGCCTTTGAGCACCTGGGCGAGGTCGCCCCGTCGCGTGATCGCGCGGAACTTCGCCGCGTCGAGCGAATCGAGCGACACGTTGATGCGGGCGACGCTGCATTCGGCGAGCGCGCCGGCGTGAAGGGCGAGCTGGCTGGCATTCGTGGTGAGCGTCAGCTCATCGAGACCGGCACCGAGATGGCGCGAGAGCGAGCGGATCAGCCACATGATATTGCGCCGGACGAGCGGCTCGCCGCCGGTCAATCGGAGCTTGCGCACGCCCTTGGCGATGAACGCGCCCGCGAGCCGGTCGATCTCCTCGAGCGTCATCAGTTCTTCGCGCGGGAGGAACGTCATGGCTTCGGCCATGCAATAGACGCAGCGGAAATCGCAGCGGTCGGTGACTGAGACCCGCAAGTAAGTGATGCGGCGGCCGAAGGGGTCGATCAGGGGGGGCATCGTCATGCCTCGTCGTCGCGCTCGGCTCGCGCCCTGCCTTTGCGGCTATAGGCCTTGGCGCTTCGCACCACCCGCTTGCGATAAAGGGGGGTGGCGAGAGCGGCGGCCGCGGCACTCCGGCGCTTTACGCTACGCTTCGCCTTCATTTTTCGGGCCGTTCTCTTCTTCGCTTTGGCGCGGCGTTTCCCAGAGGGGACCGGCATGGATTTCGTCTCTAATATAGGAATATAGGTGGTTCGGCTTCGTCATAACATGGGACCGGGCGCCATAGGAGACCGAGGATGGACGAACAACGCTTTAATATGTCGCTGCGCAAATACCTGAAAGAAGTGGGTGTTACTTCCCAGCAGGCCATCGAAGAGGTGGTCCGCGAGGACCATTTGGGCGGCAAGGGCAAGCTCAAGATGAAGATGGTGCTCACGGCCGAGGGCACCAAACTCAAGCATGTGGTCGAGGGCACGATCGACCTCGGCTGAGCGGAAGGGCAAGCGATGGCCGAGCCATGGCCGACCGAGCTTAGGCTCGACAAGGAGCGGCGGGTTCTGACGGTGACCTTCGACGACGGCAAGAGCTTTGCGCTGCCGGCCGAGCTCTTGCGGGTGCTGTCGCCGAGCGCCGAGGTGCAGGGCCATAGCCCCGAGCAGCGGGTCACGGTCGCGGGCAAGAAGTCGGTGGGCATCGCCCGGCTCGAGCCGGTCGGAAACTACGCCGTGCGCATCGTGTTCGACGACGGCCACGATACCGGGCTTTATGTCTGGGCTTATCTACGCGAGCTCGGCGAGAACCAGCACGCGCGCTGGCAGAGCTATCTCAACGATCTCGGCGCCAAGGGCCTCGCGCGCTGAAGGCCCCTCTCGTGCGCTTTGAAACGACTCCACGCCGTCATATATCAAGACAAGAGAGGGCGAGGGCGGTGCGGGCATTTTTGTCATGGCAGAGACATCAACCGCATCAAACCGTCGCAAAAACGTGATATTCGACAGTCACAAAGCGCTTCGCTGCAAGGATGGATAGAGAACGTTGAGGGATCGTGCAGAGACTCGCTTTGTAGCCCCGGGCGCCCTCGGGCGGATCGGGCAAGCGCTGTTGCGCCCGTTCCGCGAGATCGCGGCTCGCCTCTCGGCGGCACTTTGGCTGATCGTCGCCGTAGGGGTCATCATGGCCTCTCTCGTCTTCATCGCCGGCCTCTCCAAGACCTTCGCCCTGATCGGCTTTCTCAGCTTCGTGGCCTCGGTCATTCTCTTGCCCCGGCACGAGGCCGACCAGGCGATGCCGGCGACGCTGCAAACGAATTCCCCGTTAATGCCGGCGGTCGCGGCCATGCGGGCGCTTGCCGAATCTTTGCCGGATCCCGTCATTCTGCTCGGCCCTGACGGACATGTCCTCTTTTCCAACGCCGAGGCCCGCTCTCTCTTTGCCTCGTTGCGCGAAGGGAGCCACATCTCCTCGGTAATCAGGACGCCGGAATTCCTCGATGCGGTCGCAGCCGCACCCGGACTCGGCCGCGCTGTAACCGTGACCTATGCCGAGCGGGTGCCGGTCGGGCGCCGCATGGGGGCGACAGTTGCGCCTGTGAGTGGGGGAGAGGAAGACGGCGCCGCCAATATTGTCGTTCTGCTACGCGATCTCACCGAGATCGAACGCATCAACCAGATGCGCGCCGATTTCATCGCCAATGCGAGCCATGAGCTCCGGACCCCGCTCGCCTCGCTCCGCGGCTTCATCGAGACGCTGCAGGGAAGCGCCAAAGGCGATCCCGCCGCTCGCGACCGCTTCCTTCCGATCATGGCCGAGCAGGCATCGCGCATGACGCGCCTCATCGATGCGCTTCTGTCGTTGAGCCGCGTCGAGATGAACGCACATGTCCCGCCGTCGGACTTGGTCGATCTCAACGAGGTGATCGGCAGCGCCAAGGACACGCTCGACCCGCTCGCGCGCGACATGGGCTTCACGTTCGAGGCGGGACGGTTCCCCCGCCCTGCGATCGTGCGCGGCGACCGCGACGAGCTCATGCAAGTGATGCAGAACCTGGTGCATAACGCTTTCAAATACGGAACCAAGGGCGGCACGGTCAGGATCGAGGCCAAGCATATCCCCGCGCTCGGCCGCCAAGCCGGCCGCTACACCATCGCTGTCGTCGACAATGGACCGGGGATTGCGCCCCAGCACCTGCCGCGCCTGACTGAACGCTTCTACCGGATCGATGTCGCGGCGAGCCGGGAGAAAGGCGGAACCGGGCTTGGGCTTGCCATCGTCAAGCACATCCTCAACCGCCACCGCGGCGAACTTGCCATCGCGTCCACGCCGGGCAAGGGTTCGACTTTCACGGTGATGCTCTCAGAGGCGCGTGCCAATAGCCCCGAACGGGGCGCGGCCGCCGGCTGAGACGAGGCCCGGGGCGCTCGCGTCCGGAGGTCCGCCCGCGGCTGGTTAAAGCGCCCTTTCCGGACGCCTGAGGGCAACGACTTATCCACACCGGCGCGCAGGAAATCACTTCAAAATCAGACACATAAACTGTCATAAAGCCGAATCATCAGCGTCATAAAACAATGACCGACGGTGACTAGCGTGACCCGCGAGCTGGCGGCGGATCGACGCCGAGCCGGCGAAGGCTTCATCCAGAATGAAGGGAGAGCAACGTGAACAGGATTTGTATCGTCGCGTCGACGCTTGCCGTCGCCGCTCTTTGCACGGCCGGCCCGGCGCTGGCGCGTGACCAACTTCAAATTGCCGGATCGTCGACCGTGCTGCCCTACGCACAGATCGTGGCCGAGGATTTCGGCAAGGCCTACTCCAAGTTCAAGACGCCGGTGGTCGAATCCGGCGGTTCTTCCGCCGGCCTCAAGCAATTCTGCCAGGGCCTCGGCGAGGCGACGATCGACATCGCCAACTCCTCGCGGCCGATCAAAGAGGCCGAGGTCAAGGAGTGCACCGACAAGGGCGTGAAGAATATCATGGAGGTCCGTTTCGGTTATGACGGCATCGTGTTCGCGAGCTCGGCCAAGGGGCCCGACATCGCGCTCGAGCCGAAGGACATCTATCTCGCTCTCGCCGACCAGATCCCCGTGGACGGCAAGCTGGTGGCAAATCCGAACAAGACCTGGAAAGACGTGAACCCCAATCTGCCGGAGTGGAAGATCGTCGCCTTCATTCCCGGCGAGAAGCACGGCACGCGCGAGGTGTTCGAAGAGAAGGTGCTGGCGAAAGGTTGCGAGGCGACCGGCGGCATCAAGCTGCACGAGGCAGCCGGCCTCGACGCCAAAGCCGCCGGCAAGGCCTGCGCCAAGGTTCGCAAGGACGGCGGTGCGGTCGATATCGACGGCGACTATACCGAGACACTGGCTCGGCTTCAGTCGAACCCGGAAAGCATCGGCGTGTTCGGCCTCGCCTTCTACGAGAACAACACCGACAAGTTGAAGGTTGCCACGATCAGCGGCGTGACGCCGTCGGTCGAAACGATCGCCACGGGCAAGTATCCCGTGTCGCGGCCGTTGTTCTTCTACGTGAAGAAGGATCACATCGGCGTCATTCCCGGCCTCAAGGAATATGTCGAGTTCTTCATCAGCGACAAGATGATCGGTCCGGAAGGCCCGCTCGCCGAGTACGGCTTGGTTCCGATGCCGGACGAAGAGCGCGCAGCCGTCCAAAAGGAAGTGAAAGAGGGCAAGATCCTCGCCAGTTCCTAAGGCCGGACGTCATTATCACGCGTAAGGAGGGGCGAAGCGTCTTCGCCCCTCCAAGCTTGGAGCGGTTTCTTAGAGGACGAGCGTGTCCAGCCTAGCCATCCTAGCCATTCTGCTCGTGACCGCGGTCGTGGTCTATTTTGTTGGGCGCGCCAAGGCGCAAAGCGCGGCGGCGGGCGCGACTGTCAAACCGCATTCCCGTCCCCCCTATCATGGCGCGTATCTTGCGATTTGGACCGTCCTGCCGGCTCTCTTGCTTCTCGCGGTTTGGAGCGCGGCGGAGGGGCCTGTGCTCCGCGAGCTCGTCCACCGCGACATGCCGGCCTCGGTGCTGGAACGCTCGGATGCCGAGCGGTCCCTCAATCTGTCGGTAATCAATTCCATTGCTGCCGGCCTGCAGAGGCTCAGCCCGGAGCAATATCAAGTCGTCCGTAGAGCGCGTTACGGCTTCGCCACCACCGAGGAAGCCCGCGACGTCCTGGCGCAGAACGGTGTCGTGCTCGGCTCGGCGCCGGAGCCCTACATGCTGATTGCCGCCGATGACCTCGTCTACAACAAGTGGCTCAGCCGCGTCGCGGTCTCCATCCTGTGTCTCGTGGTGGCGGTGGCCGGTTTCTTTTGGGCCTATAGGCGGATCGCGCCGGAGCTTCGCAGCCGAAATATCGTCGAAGGCGTGATGCGCGCGGGCTTGTTCGCGGCATCGACGGTGGCGGTGCTGACGACCATCGGCATCGTGCTCTCGGTATTGTTCGAGACGCTGCATTTCTTCAGCATGGTCTCGCCCTTCGACTTCTTCTTCGGCACGGTCTGGGACCCGCGGTTTTCTTCGGCCGGCAACGAGGCGGCGGGCGGGCAGTTCGGCCTCCTGCCGCTCCTGTGGGGCACGCTTTTCATCTCGCTCGTCGCGCTTCTGGTCGCCGTGCCGGTCGGCCTCTTCGCCGCGATCTACATGTCGGAATATGCGGGGGCCAAAATCCGAGCGACGACCAAGCCGGTTTTGGAAATCCTCGCCGGCATCCCCACCATCGTCTATGGCCTATTCGCGCTCGTGACCTTCGGGCCGTTCCTTCGCGAAATGGGGTCGGCGATCGGCCTCGATATTTCCGCCAATAGCGTGCTCACCGCCGGGATCGTCATGGGGGTCATGATCATCCCCTATGTCTCGTCGTTGTCGGACGACATCATCAGCGCGGTCCCCCGCGCGTTGCGGGAAGGCTCCTACGGTCTTGGCGCGACCCAGTCGGAGACCATCAAGAAAGTCGTTCTGCCGGCAGCGCTGCCGGGGATCGTCGGCGCCGTTCTCCTCGCCGCCTCCCGCGCCGTCGGCGAAACCATGATCGTCGTGCTTGCCGCCGGCATCGCCGCCAATCTGACGCTCAATCCGTTCGAACCGGTGACGACCATCACCGTCAAGATCGTCAGCCAATTGACCGGCGACCTCGAATTCAACAGCCCGCAAACCCTGGTCGCCTTCGCGCTTGGGCTGACCCTGTTCGTCATCACCTTGATCCTCAACATCTACGCGCTCTACATCGTGCGCAAATACCGGGAGCAGTACGAGTGACCGACATCGCGGCATCGAGCCTGCCCGTCTTCGCCACGAAGGCCGAGATTTCCAAGCGTCTGCGCCAGCGCCACGCCGCGGAGCGGCGCTTCCGCGCCTACGGCATCGCGGCGCTGCTGTTCGGCCTGATCTTTCTCGTCGTGCTGTTCACCTCGATCATCGGCAAGGGATGGACGGCGTTCCTCCAGACCTCGGTTCACGTGCCGATTTACTTCGATCCCGCCGAAATCAATCCGTCCGGCAACCCGGCCGATCGCGACGAACTGATGCGCGCCGACTATAGCAAGCTCGCGCGCGACGCCTTGTTCAAGGCCTTAAACGTTGGCGCGGACGACAAGAAGGAACGCCGCGCGGCCGGAGCCTTGTTGTCGCGCGGGGTAGATATCCAGTTGCGAAATGCGGTGCTCGCCGATCCTTCGCTGATCGGGCAAACGCGCGCGGAATGGCTGCTTGCCAGCGACAATGTCGATGCCTTCCTCAAAGGCTCCATCGACCGGGAGACGCCACCGGACCGGCGCCCGCTCTCCGACCAGCAACTTACCTGGATCGATCAGCTTGCCGCCAAGGACATGATCGCCAAGCGCTTCAATACCGGGTTGTTCGTCAACGGTGCGTCGAGCGATCCGGAAACCGCGGGCCTCGGCGTGGCCCTGATCGGGTCGGCCTATATGATGCTGATTGTCATATTGCTGTCGGTCCCTCTCGGCGTCGCCGCCGCGGTCTATCTCGAAGAGTTCGCGCCAAAGAGCAAATGGTCGGACATCATCGAAGTGAACATCAATAATCTCGCGGCGGTGCCCTCCATCGTCTTCGGCCTGCTCGGCCTTGCGATCTTTATCGGCTTTTTGGGATTGCCGCGGTCGGCCTCGCTCGTCGGCGGCCTGGTGTTGAGCCTTATGACGCTGCCCACCATCATCATCGCGACGCGGGCGGCGATAAAATCGGTTCCGCCGTCCATTCGCGAGGCGGCGCTTGGCGTCGGCGCGTCGAAAATGCAGGTCATCACCCATCATATCGTGCCGCTCACGGTGCCCGGAATTCTCACCGGCATGATTATCGGCCTCGTCCGCGCCATCGGCGAAACCGCGCCACTTCTGATGATCGGCATGGTCGCCTTCGTGGTGGATTATCCCAAGACGCCGCTATCGCCGGCGACGGCGCTTCCGGTGCAGATCTATATGTGGGCCACGGCGGCGGAGCGCGGGTTCATCGAGCGCACGGCGGGCGCCACGATCGTCCTTCTCTTGTTCCTGGTTGTGATGAACAGCGCGGCCGTCTATCTCAGACAGAAATTCGAACGCAAATGGTGAGGGGAGTCAAAGTCATGGAGGTTGATGTGGAGGCTCGCCCAACCGTTCGCGTGCAGGCTCCGACAGCGATCGAGGCAAAAGAGGGCGTCGCGCCGGAACAGCGCGAACTCAAGTTCAGAGCGACTGACGTGAACCTTTGGTATGGCGAGAAGCAGGCGCTATTCGACGTCAATCTCGACATCTTCGACCGCTCGGTGACGGCGCTGATCGGACCGTCCGGTTGCGGCAAGTCGACCTTCCTGCGCTGCCTCAATCGCATGAACGACACCATCGAGGGATGCCGCATGACCGGCGACATCAGGCTCGACGGCGAGGATATCTATGCCCGCGACGTCGATCCGGTGCAGCTCCGCGCCCGTGTTGGAATGGTGTTCCAAAAACCGAACCCGTTTCCCAAAACGATCTTCGAGAACGTCGCCTACGCGCCGCGTATCCACGGGCTGTGCAAGTCGAAGGCCGACCTCGAAGAGGTCGTGGTCAAGAGCCTGCAGCGGGCCGGCCTTTACGAGGAGGTCAAGGACCGCCTGGACGAGCCCGGCACGGGTCTGTCGGGCGGTCAGCAACAACGCCTTTGCATCGCCCGCGCCATCTCGGTGAATCCCGAGGTGCTGCTCATGGACGAGCCTTGCTCGGCGCTCGACCCCATTGCCACGGCCCGCATCGAGACCTTGATCGACGAACTCAAGAAGAGCTTTTGCATCGTCATCGTGACGCACTCGATGCAGCAAGCAGCGCGCGTCTCGCAGCGCACCGCCTTCTTCCATCTCGGCAAGCTGGTCGAGGTGGATGACACGGTCAAGATTTTCACCAATCCGGCCGATACCCGCACGCAGGATTACGTCACCGGCCGCTTCGGCTAATCGCCCCCGGGAGTTTCATGATGGAAAAGCAACACGAGCACATCGTCAGGTCCTACGAGGAGGAGCTTGCTCTCCTCAACAACAACATCGCAAAGATGGGCGGTCTCGCCGAGCAGGTTCTCGGTCAGGCGATCGACGCGCTGGAGCGCCGCGATCCCGAGCTGGCTGCCGCCACCATCAACGAGGATGAAGCGATCGACGCGCTGGAGCGGGAGATCGAAGAACAGGCCGTGACGATGATCGCGAAGCGGCAGCCCATGGCCTACGATCTCCGCCAGATCATGGCGTCGCTTCGCATCGCCAACGATCTCGAGCGCATCGGCGACCTCGGCAAGAACATCGCCAAGCGCGCCGTCGCGGTCGTGGCCGAGCAGCAGCCGAAGGCGCTGATGCTGGGCCTGAAGCATATGGGCGAGCTCTCGCTGGCGCAGCTCAAAGAGGTGCTCGACGCCTTCATCGAGCGCGACGCCGACCGGGCGCTCAAGGTCTGGTACAAGGACGAAGAGATCGACGCCATGTACAACTCGCTGTTCCGCGAGTTGCTCACCTACATGATGGAAGACCCGCGCAATATCGGGCTCTGCACCCATCTTCTGTTCGGCGCCAAGAACATCGAGCGCATCGGCGACCACGCCACCAATATCGCCGAGACGGTCTACTACCTGGTGCACGGCGTCGCGATCACCGATCAGCGGCCGAAGGGCGACACGAC
>Ga0081455_10001547_pt1 | contig 28322 bp, 23 predicted proteins | sample TabmetS3T2R1_FD_70207 | JGI IMG/M metagenome (GOLD analysis project Ga0081455, IMG submission 70207) | Tabebuia heterophylla rhizosphere microbial communities from the University of Puerto Rico - S3T2R1 | ecosystem: Host-associated > Plants > Roots > Rhizosphere ... | reverse complement strand
TGTCGTCCGCGGGGCGACGCTGTCCACAGGAGTCAGCAGGTGAGTCACCGGCACGCCAGCGCGCCGAGTCGCCGCCGTAGCCGTCGGTTCCTGGGCATCGAGCTCGTCGACGAGTCCCATCCGTCGCATCCCGGCGACCGCTACGGCGGCCCGGACGGACCGGACGGTCCCGACGACTGGGACGACGAGTTCAAGCCGAAGAAGTCTCTGCCGCGTCGGCTGCTCAAGTGGCTGGCGATCTGTGTCGCGATGTTCATCGTGGCCGCGGTGGGCGTGTTCTTCCTCGCGTACTCGATGATCGACATCCCGAATCCCAACGAGGACTTCACGACCGAGACCACCGAGGTCTACTACTCCGACGGGAAGCATCTGCTCGGGACGTTCGCGATCCAGAACCGGGAGGAGGTCAGCCTCTCCGACGTGCCGAAGCACGTGCAGGACGCGGTGATCTCGGCCGAGGACCGTACCTTCTGGGACAACTCCGGCATCGACTTCAGGGGAATCATCCGAGCCGCGTGGAGCAATGCCCGCAGCGATTCGTCGACCCAGGGTGCGTCGACCATCACCCAGCAGTACGTCAAGGTCCTCTATCTGACCCAGGAGCGCACCTGGTCCCGGAAGCTCAAAGAGGCCATCCTCTCCTTGAAGATCCAGCGGCAGCTGTCCAAGCAGGAGGTCCTGCAGGGCTACCTCAACACGATCTACTTCGGCCGCGGCGCCTACGGGATCCAGGCCGCTGCCCAGGCGTACTTCCAAAAGAACGTCGAGGACCTCAACGTCAGCCAGGCGGCCGTCCTCGCAGCGGTGCTCAACTCGCCGGGCAACTACGACCCGGCCGGCGGCAAGGAAGCACGGCAGGCCCTGTTCGCGCGCTATCAGTACGTGCTCGACGGCATGGCCGACATGGGCACCATCGACCCCGACCGGGCCGACAAGCTGGCCAAGAAGCTCCCCAAGTTCCCGAAGTCCGCCGAGCGCAACGCCCTCGGCGGCCAGCGCGGGTTCCTGATGGACATGGTCGAACAGGAGCTGCTCGACGCCAACTTCACCGAGTCGCAGATCTACGGCGGCGGCCTGCGGGTGACCACGACGTTCGACTGGAAGAAGCAGCGTGATGCGCAGCAGGTGATCAAGGCGCAGCGCAAGGCGATCCAGGAGGCCGGCGGCCAGAAGTACAAGCAACTGCACATGGCCCTGACCTCCATCGAGCCGGGCACCGGCGCGGTACGGGCGTTGTACGCCGGGCACAACTACCTCAGCGAGGTCAAGAACGCGCAGTTCAACTGGGCCACCCATGGCGTGCAGCCCGGATCGTCGTTCAAGCCGTTCGCGATCGCGGCGGCGCTGGAGAACGGCTACACCCTGGACAGCGACTTCGACGGCAGCTCGCCCTATCACATCGACGCCACCGACGAGGACGTCGAGAACCAGGGCGACTCGGGCGGCTCGTCGTACGGGCCGGTGTCGTTGCTCTATGCCACCGAGCGGTCGATCAACACCGCGTTCGTCGACCTGACGCTCGATCTCGGCGGCGAGGACCACGACATCCAGGACGGCGCCAACAAGATCCTCCAGGCGGCCCAGGACGCCGGCATCCCCAAGGACGTGATCGACCAGATCAACCCGGTGGCAGTGACGGCGCTGGGTTACGCGCCGGTGCCGGCGATCGACATGGCCGACGCCTATGCCACCTTCGCCGCCAAGGGCCAGCAGGCCGACTGGTACACCGTCCAGAAGGTGACCAACTCCAGCGGCGAACCGTTGGTCAACCATCAGGTCAAGGAGAACGAGGCGTTCACTCCCAAGATCGCCAACGATGTGACCTACGCCCTGCAGCAGGTGATCGACGCGACGGACGGCACCGGCTACAACGCCCAGATCCGATGCCCGGCGGCGGGCAAGACCGGCACCGCCACGGCCGGCATCGGCGAGAACACCCACGTGTCGTCGTCGTGGTTCGTGGGTTACACGCCGCAGTTGGCGACGGCTGTGACCTTCTCGCGTGGTGACTTCGACGGCCAGCTGGACGGCTGGCTCGACACGTTCTACGGCGGCGAGCACCCGGCCGAGACCTGGCAGGCGTACATGAGCAAGGCGCTCAAGGGCCAGAAGTGCGAGCCCTTCCCGAAGCCGTCCGAGGCGGTCGAGACCGCGCCGACCGAGCCCACGGAGACGACGCCGACCGACACCGAGCCGACCGAGACTCAGCCGACGGACACCGAGCCGACGCAGACCGAGCCGACCAAGACGCATCCAACGCATCCGACGCATCCGACCGAGACTCCGACGGAGACCACGCCGACGCAGACCACGCCGACCGAGACCACGCCGACCTGCACTCCGCCGTTCTGCCCGCCTGGCGGTGGAGGCGGCGGCGGTGGTGGTGGAGGTGGCGGCGGCCAACCCGCCGCGTCGCAACCCACGGACTAGCGCCGCGCCGAAGTCGAGGACTGCCTGCCAGGCGGTGGTCGCGAGCCCCGTACGCTGCCCAACATGCTGCGTGGTGCCGACGCCGAGCCGGTCCGCCCGAGTCGCGAGGACCCGGTGGTGCGGGTCGCGAGCGAGGCGATCGGCGGTCCGATCGGAGAGCACGCCCGGCCACATCGATGGTTGAGTCCGCTCGTCGTCGCGATGCTCGTGACCACGATCGCGATGACCGGCGCAGTGGCGCAGAAGAGCCCATGTGCCCAGGGGGCCTGGTGGGACCAGCAGCGGGTGTTCGCCAACCTCTGTTACAGCGACCTGGCGATCGACTACACCAGCAGCGGCCTGGCCGAGCGCGTACCCCCGATGTCGAACGACAACGGCCGCTGGCCGGACCCCGACGACACCCCGCCCACCTTGGTCGTGGCCTATGCCACCGCGCTCACCGCGCAGGTGCTGACCGGCTGGCCCGACGTCGTCGACCGCGACGACCGGCCGATCACGGAGGTGTCGAGTGGCGACGAGGTCCAGCACGAGGCGGTGGTCTACGTCGCAGTCGCAGCAGTCGTGCTGCTGCTCGCTGCCCTCGCGGCCACAGTGTTCTTGGTCGGGACCCATCGACTACGGCCATGGGACGCGATGGGGTTCGCCGCGGCGCCGATCCTCGTACTCAGCGGCCTGATCGGATGGGACCTGCTCTCCGTCGCGTGCGTCTGCGGGGCGTTATGGGCGTGGTCGCGCCGAAGACTCAACCTGGCGGGCGTCTTCGTCGGGCTCGGCGCAGCGCTCGACGTCTATCCGGTCCTGCTGCTGCTGGCGTTCGTGCTGAGCGCGGGGCGGGCCGGGCGGTTGCCTGCGGCCGGACGTACGGCCGGCGTCGCCGTGGTGACCTGGGTGGCGATCAACGTGCCCGCGTACGTCCTCGCGCCGACGGCATGGTCCGGGTTCTGGTCGACCTGGATCGACTCGCTGCCCAGCTACGGCTCGTTCTGGGAGCTCTTCGACCTGGTCGACTGGCAGGCCGATGCGACCCTGACCAGTCAGATCGCCGTCCTCGGCTACGCGCTGGTCCTCGGCGGCGTGGCCTGGCTGGCCCTCACCGCGAGGCGTAGGCCGCGAGTGCCGCAGTTGGCCTTCCTGGCCGTCGCCGGTGTGATGCTGTGCAGCAAGCGGATCGACCCCCAAGACGCACTCTGGCTGCTGCCGCTTGCGGCGATGGCCCGCCCGTACTGGCGCGATCTGCTGATCTGGCAGGCCTGCGAGGCGTACTACTTCTGCGCCGTGTGGTGGCATCTCGGCGGTTACACCAGTGGCGGCGGCGACGGCGTTGACGAGCTCTACATCCTCGCCGTCCTGCTCCGGATGGGCGGGATCGTCTACCTGATGGCGATGGTGATCCGCGACATCTACCTGCCGTGGTACGACCCGGTTCGCTCAGACGGTCTGACCGACGATCCGGCCGGTGGCGTCGCCGACCAGGCGCCGGATGCCATGTTGCTGCGCTGAGCGCCTCCGGAGCTGGACGGATAAGGTTGTTCCACTTCGACCCGTGGGGATGTCATGGAGATCTTTGTCGTCCTGCTCATCTTGGTGGCCGCGGCCGTCATTGCTCGGGCCGTGATGCGTCAGCGCGAGACCAAGCGCCGTCGCGAGGTCGAGGCTGCCGAACAGCTGGCGGCCGTGCGCAAGGCCGCTGACGAGGACGTCACCGTCTTCGGCGAGGAGTTGCAACAGCTCGGGATCGACATCTCCGGACAGGACATGGACGCCGGTGCCCGCGCCGACTACCAGCGTGCCCTCGACGCCTACGAGGACGCGAAGGAGTCGGTCGCCGCGGTCCGCGAGCCGGACCAGGTCAAGCACGTCACCGAGATCCTCGAGGACGGGCGCTACGCGATGGCCTGCGTCGAGGCGCGGGTCGCGGGCAAGCCACTGCCCGAGCGGCGTCCGCCCTGCTTCTTCAACCCGCAGCACGGGCCGTCGGTGACCGACGTGCCGTGGGCGCCTCCGGGCGGCATCGAGCGCGACGTACCGGCCTGTGCCCTGGACGCCGAGCGAGTACGCGCCGGCGCCGATCCGGACTCGCGCCAGGTGCTGGTCGGGCCGCAGCGCGTGCCGTACTGGCAGGCCGGACCGGCCTTCTCACCCTGGGCGGCGGGCTACTTCGGTGCGTTCAACATCCTGCCCGGGCTGCTGATCGGCACCGCGCTCGGCGGCATCATGTTCGCCGGTGAGCCGGGCTACGAGGACGTGGGTGATGGGGGCGACGGTGGCGATAGCGGCGATGGGGGCGGCGACGGTGGCTCCGATGCCGGCGGCTGGGACGGCGGCGGCGACGGTGGGGGTTTCGATGGTGGCGGCTTTGACGGTGGCGGCTTTGACGGTGGCGGCTTCGACGGTGGCGGCTTCTGAACCGGCCACGGCCGCACTCTGCATGGCCCGTACGCACTCTGCATGGCATCGGCGCCGTGCAAAGTGACCGGTTGCCACGAGAACGTGGTAACCGTGGGGCGGCTGAGCCAACCGGCCGTCAGCTGATCTCGACCCGGTCCACCATCGTCGTCGTGTAGCGCACGTCGACCGGGATCTCGTCGCCGATCTCCGGCGGCTCCACGCCGGACGGGAGGAACAGCAGCGAGGCCTGCATGTGCGGCGGTTCGGCGAACCAGCGCTGCTTGCCGCCGATCGAGAACGGTGAGTACGCGAAGCCGGCCGCCTCCAGGCTCCCTCGCGCGACCGAGATGGCGCGCTGGCGCATCGTGGTCGCGGCCGTCGGGGCCTCCATGCCGATCCCGTGCGCGGTGCCGCCGGAGACGATGAGCAGCCAGCCGTCTCGTGGCATCGGCCGCTGCCGGTAGCCGATCCGCTCGCCGCGGGTGATCCGATGCCGGTCGAGCAGGGTGCCGGTGACATGCAGGGAGCCGCGGTCGCCGAGCCACAGGGCGGTGCCGATCCGCGGCCGGATCCGCAGGTTCGGCCGGCGCTCGCGCAGTTGGGCGAGCTCCTTGTCGGTGAGGTGGGAGATGTGCAGCTTGGTCGTCTCGAGCCGGGAGGCCTCGAGCACGGCGCCCCACTCCTCCGCCTCGTCGAGCCGGCTGCCCTCCATCGGCAGGTGCACTGCGAAGCCTTCGAGCTGGAGCGCGCCGAGCTGATCGGCCGCGGCCGCGAGCTGGTGGCGGGTGAGGCCGTGCCGGTTCATCGACGTCAGCCCCTCGACGACGACCCGGGTCGGCCCCGGTCGGCTCGCCAGCTCGGCGATGTCCTCGATTCGGCCGACGGTGTGGATCAGCCGTGGATCGTCCGGGATGTCCTCGATGAACGGTCGCCACGGCGTGAGCACGAGCACGTCGCCGTCGAACCGGGTCAGCGCTCCGGGCGCCTCCTCGTACGTCCCGACCGCCATCGTGTCGACGCCGAGCCAGTCGCAGCGGCGGGCCAGCGCGGCCATGCCGAAGCCGTAGCCGTTGCCCTTGGCGACCGGGATGATGCCGAGGTGCGTGTCGGTGAAGGTCCGCAGGTGCGACCGCCACCGGGGTCCGTCGATGTGCAGCGTCAGGGGCATCTGGAGCTCACCGCCGTCGCATGTAGAGGTCGAACGCGTGATAGAGCACTCGCGACAGGGGCAGATCCCACTCGCCGGCGTACTCGACGGCGTCGCCGCCGGTGCCGACCTTGAACTGCACGAGGCCCACGTGGGGGTCGTCGGCGTCGAGCGTGTCCGTGATGCCCCGCAGGTCGTAGATCGACGCGCCGGCCGCCATCGCGTCGCGGATCATCTGCCACTGGACCGCGTTGGAGCCGCGGACCTCGCGCTTGGCCGTGGTCGAGGCGCCGTAGGAGTACCAGGCGTGACCGCCGACCCGGACCATCGTGGTCGCGGCGACCAGATCGCCCTCGTGGTGCGCGAGGTAGAGCCGGAACCGCTCGGGATCCTCCTCGGTGAGTGCGTCGTACATGGTCTGGAAGTAGGACAGCGGCCGTGGTGTGAAGTGGTCGCGCTGCGCCGTCTCGGCGTAGATTGCGTGGAAGGCCGGGAGGTCGTCGCGCTTGCCGGTCGTGACCTCGACGCCGGCCTTGTCCGCCTTCTTGATGTTGCGGCGCCATAGCTGGTTCATGCCGCGCAACACCTCGTCCTCGGTGCGGCCGGCGATCGGCAGCCAGAAGTTGAACCGTGGCTGGCCGACGCCGAAGCCGTCCTCGGGAGCCTGCTCGCGCCAACCTGACTTCTTCAGTAGCTCTGCAACACGTCGGCCAGTTTCGCTGACGGCATCAGCGGGTGTGTCACCCAAGCGGCGCAGGGCCTGGTCAGCGATGGCGGTTTTGACCGTCCGGGCGGTCCATCGGCGCAGCACGACCGGCGGACCCATCCGTACCGCGAAGGCTCCTCGGTCGGCCAGGTGCTTGGTCATCGCGGCGAGCAGGTCGGTCAGATCGTCGCGGGACCAGTCGAGTGTCGGTCCCTCGGGGAGGTAGGCCAGATAGCGCTTGAGCTTGGGAATCTGGCGATAGAGCACCAGGCCGGAGCCAACCAGCTCGGATCCGTCGAAGAATCCGATCGACTCGCGCCGCCACTCGGCTTTGACCCGCCCCCAGGCCGGGGTCTGCAAGAAGCTGGCCGATGGCAGGGACTGCAGATGAGCCAGATGCTCCTCGGGACTGATCGGGCGTACGACAGCGGCGCGAGGAGTCACAGTCGCCGAGGCTACCGGAGCGGGTAACCGCCTCCCGTGGGTGTGACGTATCTACCGCCGGATCTTCGATTTGGCTGCAGAAACGTCACGCTCAGCGGTTACTGCAGGTAGCCCTCGACCTCGCCGACCGGCCGAGTGTGCACGTCTTCGGGATCTTGACCGGCCTGGACCCGGGCCCGGCGCTGCCGGAGCAGGTCCCAGCACTGGTCGAGGGTCTCCTCCAGGTTCTTCAGTCGCTCCTGCCGCTCGTCCGCCTCGAGATCGCCGGCGCTGGAGCGGAGTTTGTGTTCCTCCGCGACCAACGCGTCGATGCGTCCGAGGATGTCGTGCTCGTCCACTCGCCCTCCTTGGCGCTGCGGGTCTCCCGCCACGGTACGCCGACCGCAGCCGGCCGCGGTCAGCTCGGCGGGATGTTCTGGTTGCGCCGGAACATGTTGTCCGGGTCGTAGGCGTCCTTGAGCGCCTGGAGCCGGGCGTACTTCGCCGGTCCGTACGCGTTTCGGATCCGATCGGTGCCCTCGTCCATGAGGAAGTTGACGTAGGTGGTGGTCGAGTGCGACTGCAACTGGTCCCAGGTGCGCTCGAGCCAGTCGCGCTCGGCGCCGAAACCCGCTGCGCCCTCGGTCGAGGCGGCCAGGTTGACGGTGTGGGCGGCGTGGCGGCCGTTGAACGCCGTGTCGTCCTCGTCGACTCGCGCCACCGCACCCCCGAGGTGGAACATCGGGATCGACGTGTGCGGCGATTCGATCTCGCCGGCGCCGGCCACGAGGGCGTCGATGGCGCCGTCGCTGAGGCTGGTCAGATCGGCGGAACGGAAGTAGTACCACCCGCCGGCGGGGTACGAGGGGTCAAACATCGCCTGGTGATCGAGGTACGGCTTGGGTCCGCAGAGGTCGAGCAATGGCGTACCGAATCGGCGCAGCGGCGTCAGGATACGCTCGCCCTCGACCGGGTCGCCGGCCCAGCAGGCGATCACCAGGACCACCGGCTTACCATGGAGGTCGGCCGGCACGGCCGGGATCGCCGGTGCCTTGCGATGGACGACCATCGTGGTCAGCTCGTCCGGCGCCTCGGCGATCCAGTCGCGGTAGAACCGCGTGACCTTCGGCGAGTCGGCGAGCGACCAGAGGATCGGTCCGGCGAGTACGGTCGGACCGACCGGCTGCGCCCGGTAGGCGAACTCGACGACGACCCCGAAGTTGCCACCGCCGCCACGGACACCCCAGAACAGGTCGGCATTCTCGGTGGCACTGGCGGTCACGACGTCGCCGCTCGCCGTCACGAGCTTGACCGAGAGCAGGTTGTCGATGGTCAGGCCGTGCTTGCGCATCAGCCAGCCGATGCCGCCGCCCAGGGTGAGGCCGGCGATGCCGGTGTGGGTGACGATGCCGCTCGGGACCGCCAGCCCGTGTGGCTGGGTGACCCGGTCCAGATCGCCGAGCAGTGCCCCGGCCTGGGCTCGTACGGTGCGGCCGGCCGGATCGACCTGGATCCGGGTCAGCTTGGACAGGTCGATGACCAGGCCGCCGTCGACGGCGGAGTGGCCGGGGAAGCTGTGACCGCCGCCCCGGACCGCGACCTCGATGCCGGTACGCCGGGCGTACTGGATCGCCGTGCGTACATCGCCCGGACCCGAGCACCGGGCGATGAGCGCAGGGCGGCGGTCGATGGCGCCGTTCCAGATCCGGCGGCGATCGTCGTAGCCGGAGTCGCCGGGCCGAAGGAGGCGGCCGCCGAAGCGGGACACCAGGTCGCGATAGGCCGCCGGCTCGTCGTAGGGGTCGAGCGTGGACGACGTCGGTTGGAGGTGGGGAGCCGCCATGGTCGGACTCCTTTCATCTTGTGTGTTGAGCGCCGGCACCCGTGCCCTGATACGCCGATCACGGGCCGGAATGCTCCACCGCCGTCACTCGGGCGGTCGAAATCGCTCCGGGTGCCCGGTCCGACACGGGCTGTCGGCGCCGTCGGCCCCCGAGGAGCACCCGGAGCACGCGGTCCGGACGAAACAGGCTCGGCGGCGGTGCCATCAGGTTGGTGACCCGGAGGAAGGCGCCGGCGAGCTCAGCGTCATGGCCGGCCGCCCGATGCAGTCGCGCGATGTAGCGGTTGATCAGGCGCGCCGGCAGCGTCGGCTGGCCCGGCGTGTCAGGCAGATCGAGGTCGGCTCCGGCGGCGATCTGCCACGGCACGTCGACCGCGGAGGTGATCTCGTCGAAGAACCGGATCCCGAGCTGTTCGGTTCCGGTGTCGAGGCAGCGCCGCAGGGCGAGCGCCTCGACCGCCGAAACGGTCATGCCCTGGCCGTACACCGGATTGAAGCTGCACACTGCGTCGCCCATGACGACGAACCGCTCGGGGAACCGCGACAACCGCTCATAGCGATGCCGAGTGCTGGCCGGGAAGCGGAAGTACTTCCCGTCGTCGAGCGGCTCGGCTGTGTTGGCGATCTCGGCGAACTCCGGCGCCAACTCGGCGGCGCAGGACCGGAAGCCTTCGAGATCGAGCGGCGGTCGCTCACCGTGGTAGCCGCCGATCGTGAAGATCCAGCGCTCGCCCTCCTGTTGGATGAGCGCTCCCCCGAGGGTCGTATCGGGCGATGCCCCGACGACGACCGCGACCAGGTCGCCGGCACTGCCGGGCCGGCGGCGGAAATGCCGGGTGGCGTAGCAGACGTCGACCCGGACCTGGTCGACCGGCGGCGCATCGTAGCCGAGCTCGTCCAGCCACACCGGCGTTCGTGAGTTGCGGCCCGAGGCGTCGATCACCAGGTCGGCAGAGCGGCGCACCGGCGGACCGTCGGTGGCGACGTCATTCGCGACGACGCCACCGACCCGTCGCGCGGTGGAGTCGACGGCCAGGCCGCGTACGGCCACTCCGGACTCGATGCGGACGCCCGGCAGCGCGCGTACCCGTCGGCGAAGGGCCTGCTCCAACGCGGGTCGGCTGACCGCGAGGCCCTGGAGGCCACTCTCGCCGGCCGCGAGCGCGCTACCGCTGAAGTACCAGCGGCACCGTTGCTGGAGGTCACCCACGACGGCTCCCGATCGCACCAGGTCGTCGGTGAGTCCCGGGAACAGTTCCTCAAGCACCTCGCGACCCCGCGACAGCAGCGCATGAGCATGGGCGCCCTGAGGAACGCCGCCACGCGGCTGCGCATCGTCGGTCCAGGTGTCGCGGTCCAGCAGCGTGACCTTGGCGAACGACTCGCTGAGCACGCGAGCGGCCAGCAGACCGGCCAGGCTGGCGCCGATGACGACGGCATGGCCGCGGTGGCAGGGATGGGCCCGTTCGGGCGGTAGGACGGACATCATGGCCTCGCTTCGTAGATCGCGTTGATCGGCGTCTCGGTCGTGCGCCGCCAGCGGTTGAATCCGGCGCCGGTGACGATGCGCCGCAGCGTCTCCTCACCGGCGTGGTTGCCCAGGGCGTACTCCCCGCGCTGCGCCAGTGCCGAGGGCAGGCAGACCGTCGCCGACGTACCGGCGAACAGGCGTCCGAACGGATGTGCCACCAACTCGGTGAGCTCGCCCGGGAGATTGGGCTCGACGATCAGCCAGGTGCCGTCGGCGGCCAGCGCCTGCCGTACCTGACGCGCGACGCCGGCGGGATCGCCCATGTCGTGCACACAGTCGTAGCTGGTGATCAGGTCGTATCCGGTGCCGGGGAAGTCGGTCGCGGTCGACACCGTGAAGCTGACCCGGTCGACCACCCCGGCCTCCGCCGCGAGCTTGCGCGCCGCGGCGATCGACTCCACGTGGTAGTCGAAGCCGACGAAGGCAGAGCATGGGAACGCCTGCGCCATGATGATCGTCGAGTGGCCGTAGCCGCAGCCGATGTCGGCGACCCGAGCGCCCGTCCGGAGCTTGTCGACGACCCCGTCGAGCGACGGCAGCCAGTCCTGAACCATGCCGTGCAGATAGGTGGTGCGACGGAACTTCGCGACCCCGGCGTAGAGCGCCGGCGGATGCGCGTCCCAGCCGATTCCACCGCCGGTGCGATACGCCTCGGCGAGTGCCTCCTCCGTGGCCGCGATCCCCTGGGCCACGGTGAAGAAGCCGGCGAAGTACGTCGGGGAGTCCGGGTCGGCGAGTACGGCCGCGTGCGCCGGTGGCATCGAGTACGTCCGGTCGGCCGGGTTGTACTCGACGTAGCCGCTGGTCACCTGGGCGGCCAGCCACTCACGCAGGTGGCGCTCGGAAAGCCCGGTCCGCTCGGCCAGTTGGCTCGACGTGACCGGCCCGGCCTTGGCGAGCGCGGTGTAGATGCCCAGTCGGTCGCCGAGCGAGACGGTCGTGGCGCAGGCAACGGCCGCGGCGTCGGCGACGACCTTCTGCAAGAAGGCCGTCACCTCGCCTTCGTCGACGCCGGTCGGGGTGGGAGTCTGCTCAGACATGGGGGACCTCCGTCGCGGCTCGAGCGGACTTGTCAGCCCCAGGCGGCCCCTGGGGGCAAAGAGGGGCTGACAACTCCTGACCCGTCAGGCCGACGGCGGCGCGACGATCGCGCCGAGGACGCCGTGGATGTTGGACAGCCGCACGTTCTGGAACTGCGGGTTCGCGTCGGTCAGGTCGGCGCTGGTCGCCCAGCCCTCGTTCGGTGACGGGCAGAGCACCCGCTCGACGTCCTTTTGCCGGACGGTGACGGTGATGTTGCCGCTGACCAGGAACCGGATCAGGAACTGCTCGCCCATGTTCTGCTCCGGAGGAACGGGCACGATCGAGCAGCTGAAGGCCGGCTGGCCACCGATGTCGACCCGCGGAACCTGACGTCCCTCGCGCCGCACCAGCTGCAGCGACCCGTCCGGGTTGGTCACGAACGGGGCGAAGACCATCGTGTCGTGGCTGCCGTCGTCGCCGACGAAGACCTCACTGCCGTCGCCGGGTGCCCAGATGTTGATGTCGTTGCCGGCGTCGCCGAGGAGCACGTCGCTGTTCGGCGTCTGGAAGCCCTCGGGACCGCCGATCAGGATGTCGGCCGCCGGTCCGCCGAGAATGGTGTCGCTGCCGAGCTTGCCGATCAGGAGGTCGGCGCCCTGGCGGCCGAACAGCACGTCGGTGTTGTCCATGTGCTGCTTGGCAGTGACGCCGGGCGGCTGGATGAACGGGTTGTTCGCGTTGTCGTTGTCCAGGCCGAAGTGCACGTCGTTGCCGGGTGTACCCGGCCGAACGGTGGCCGAGCCGGTCACAGCGGCTCCGGCGAGGAGCGCCGCCGACACGGCTGCGGTGATCGCGAGGGTCTTGGAGCGCCGGCGCGTGGAGCGTGGTCGCATGGGGATTGCCTTTCGTCGCGTCTGGGTCGGATCGACTCCCGGGTCGATCCCGGTGTCAAGGACGCTAGGACTGGCGCGAGCCCGCAGACATTGGGAACGGACCTTAGATTCCGATTGCGCGGGCCTCAGCCGCCTTCGGGCGTACGATCTGCGGCTTATTTCCATTGGCGATGGCGGACGTACGCGGGGATAATTGCGCCCGGACGCGGCCCTGACGCACGTCCACGTCTTGCTCGGGTGGTTATTCATGGCAGACCCGGCTGTCGGTGCCCGCAGCCCACTTGTCGGGCGCGATCAGGATCTGGCCGCGCTCCAGGAGGGTCAGCGGCAAGCGGCCGACGGCACCGCGCGGACCGTGCTGGTCACGGGGGAGGCGGGCGTCGGCAAGACCCGCCTGATCAACGAGTTCATCAGCGCCTCCGAGGGGGTCGTCCTGGCCGGCGGCTGCATTCCGGTCGTGGGCGAGGCGTTGCCGTTCGCGCCACTCACGCAGGCATTGCGCGACTTCCGGCGGCGGTTCACCGACCGGGCTCAGAGCATCCCGGCCGACCTGATGCGACTGCTGCCGCCCGATCCATCGCAGTCGGCCGAGCCGATTGCCGCCCGGGCCTCGGACGCGCCGGTGAGCACATCGGCGCAGGTTCGGCTCTTCGAGTCGCTGCTGGGCTTCATGTCACAGCTGTCCGCATCCGGTCCGGTGACGGTGGTGATCGAGGATCTCCATTGGGCCGACCGGTCGACGCTCGACCTGGTCGGGTTTCTGGCCCGCAACCTGCGAGCCGAGCGGGTGCTGTTGGTGCTGACCCTGCGCAGCGACGACGTCGGGCCGGACACGCCGTTCCGGTTCTGGCTCGCGGAGCTCGAGCGGCTGCCGACGACGACGAAGCTCGATCTCGAGCGGCTGACCCGCGACGACACGGCGTACCTGCTTTCCGGCCTGCTCGGCTCGATCGCCCCGGCCTCGCTGGTCGACGAGGTACATCAGCGATCGGCCGGCAATCCGCTGTTCGCCGAGCATCTCCTCGCCTGGTCGAACGATCCGCAGGGCAGCGTGCCCGAGACGCTTCAAGATCTGCTCGGATCGAGGGTCGCCCTGCTGGCGGAGCCGACCCGACGCGTGTTGCGCGCCGCGTCGGTGCTCGGTCGCGTGGTCAGCCTCGAACTGCTGGCCGAGATCGCCGAGCAGTCCGAGGCCGATGCTGAGGAGGCGCTCCGCCCAGCTGTCGAGCGCTATGTCGTCGAGCCTCGGGCCGACGGCGACTACGGCTTCCGGCATCCGCTGTTCCGAGAGGTCGTCTACTCCGAGCTGCTGCCGGGCGAACGGCGCCGGCTGCATGCGGCCGCCGCGAAATCGCTCAGCTGCGCCAGCGACGGTTCGTTCTCGGTCGCCGGTGAGGTCGCTCGCCACTGGCAGGCCGCCGGCGACGTCCGCCGGGCATTCCGATCCGCCGTCGCAGCCGGGCTCGCCGCCGCCGAGGTCTACGCCCTCGCCGATGCCGCAGAGGACCTGGCCCGGGCCGTCGAGCTGAGTCGCGAGCTGCCGGACGAGGCATTCGAGCAGTTGCCGGTCGACCGGGTCGAGTTGTACGCCGACGCGGCCCAGATGGCCAGCCTGGTGGGTCACAGTGACCGGGCCACGACCCTGATCCGGGACGCGGCCGCGATGACCGACGATCCGGTACGCCAGTCACAGCTGCTGGAGCGCGAAGGGGCGTACTGCTTCAACACCGGCAGGTTCGACGAGTCGACGGTGGCCTACCGAGGGGCGCTGAAGCTGCTTCCGGAGCAGCCGCCGACGCCGATCCAGGCTCGGGTGTACGCGGGCCTCGGCATGCTGGCGATGGCCGACACCCGGCTCGACGAGGCGCTCGAGATCTGCGATCGGGCGGTCGCGATCGCGCAGGCGGTCGATGGCGTACGCGAGGAGGGCCGGGCCCTCAACGCGAGAGGCGTCGTCACGGCGTACCAGGGCGACGTCGACGGCGGGGTCGAGCAACTGCACCGGTCGCTGGAGATCGCCGAGGAGCTGCAGGAGCCTGACGACCTGGCTGCGGCGTACATCCATCTGTCCCATGTGCTGGGTCTCGCGGCTCGGTTCGACGAGATGCTCAGCGTGGGCAAGGCCGGCACCGACGCGCTTCGGCGGATCGGCATGCATCGGCAGGAGGGCAGCTTCCTGCTCGCCAACCTGTCCGAGGCCCTGATCAAGGTCGGGCGCTGGCCGGAGGCCGCCGATCTGCTGAGGCAGGCGCTGGCGCAACGGTCGCAGGGACTGCAGTCCTTCCCGGTGCTCGTTCAGAGCGCGCGGCTGTCGCTGGTCATCGGCGACCTGGACTCGGCGCAGGAGCGGGTGGACCAGGCGACGGCGCTCCTCGCCGACGGCGGCGCCCCGGACGCCTGGCACCGGGAGCGGCTCGAGGTGGCGACCGAGGTCGCGCTGTGGCAGCGCCGGCCCGAGGACGCCGCTCGGCTGGCCGACGAGGGGATCACGCTGGTCGAGGGCAACGACGAGCAGCGGTTCGCGGGTCAGCTGGTCGTGCTGGCGCTACGCGCCCAGGCTGACCTGGCCGAGACGGCTCGCGCTCGCCGGATAGGACGTCAGATGGCCGCGGCGATCGAGCGTGGGGACGCGGTCGTGGCTCGGGCGCGGAGCCTGCAGCCCGATCCGCTGGCCCCCGACGCCGACGAATGGCCGGAGAGCCCGGCGCTCGCGCTCACCGGCCGGGCCGAGCTCGCCCGCCTCGCCGACAAGGACGATCCGCGCCGTTGGGCCTCGGCGGCTTCGGCGTGGGAGGAGATCGACCGCCCCTTCGCCGTGGCGTACGCCCGCTGGCGAGAGGCCGACGCCATCGCTCGTCAGCATGAACGCTGCGAGCGGTCGATCACGGCGGTGCGCCGGGCGCATCGGCTTGCGATCCGGCTCGGGGCGAGTGTGCTGGCGTCGGAGGTGTCCGAGTTGGCCCGCTGGTATCGCATCGACCTGGCGGCGCCGGCGACGGAGACCCGCGACTCGTCGGATGTCGCTTCCGAGACTGAAGATTCCGTGACGGCCGTCGAAGACATCGGCCTGACCCCGCGCGAGCTCGAGGTGCTGGCTGGGCTCGCCGCCGGCAAGACCAACCGTGAGCTCGCCGACGAACTGTTCATCAGCGTCAAGACCGCGAGCGTGCACGTATCGAACATCCTCCGCAAGCTCGACGTCAGCGGTCGCGAGGAGGCGGCCCGAGTCGCCTACCGCCTCGGCCTGGATCAGAAGCCCTGACGGTTTACCACGTTCTCGTGGTGAGTGCGCACTCTGCACTGCGTCCAACCCATGCGAAGTGCGTACGCGCCATGCAAAGTGCTATGCCGAACGTCTCCGAGGCTGCCGACCGCCGAACCGCTGGTACGCCGCCTGACGGGTCGTCCCGAGCGAAGCGCCGATCGCCGTCCATGACTCGCCGGCCTCACGAGCGTCGGCCACCGCCTGACGCAACTCGTCCTCGGCGGCTACCACGCCCTTCTGCGCGGCGATGATGCGGCGGAAGTGCACGGCATCCCGAGCCGGAGCCTTGGCTGGATCGAGGGTGTCGAGACCGTGATCGCCGGCCCCTGCCTTGGTCTTGGTCATCCTCATCACCTCAAAAAGTCGTAGAACTTCGGTCTCAAGTTGTCAGCGTGGACGATCCGGAGCGGTCCGGTCACCGGCACCGCGACCAGTTCCAGCAACGCGCCCGATCCGGACGGGCCAATGACCAGGAGCCGATCTTCGCCCTGGTATTCGTACTCGACGTATCGGATGGCGTTCTCCCACGCGTGGAGGATGTCGGAGTCAGACACGCCGTGCTTGCGCGCTGACCCCACAATCCGCACGCGTCAAGGCTGCCTTTACACCCCGGCCAATGTCAAGGCGTCCTTGACACCCGGCTGGCCGAAGATCAACTGTTGGCGGGCTCAGACGGATTCGGGAACGGGAATCCGCCCGAACCCGCCAACAGTCTCCTCGGGCCGCGGCATGGCTTTCAAAGCTCGGTCGACCAGTCGCGGGTCTCGAGTGCCTCGCGGACCCGGTCGAGGAAGCCCGCGGCGTAGCCGGTATCGATGGCGTGCTGGTCGAAGCTGAGTCCCAGGGTGCCGACCGGGTGGACGGCGACGACGTAGTCGCCCGGCTCCCGCTCGACTGCGACGGGAGTCGCCCGCACCGAGCCGATGGCGAGGGCGGCGACCTGGTCGGGGCCAACGGCCGGGGCGATCAGCATGGTGCCGTGCGGGCCGGAGTCGCTGAGCGCGAAGGTCGCACCGTCGGTGTCCTCGGGATCGAGGCTGCCCGCACGGGCCTGGTCGTACACGGCCGAGATCTGCTGCGCGAGGGCGCCGAGCCGAAGCCGGTCGGCGTCGCGTACGACCGGTGTCACCAGGCCGTCGGGCGCCAGGTCGGCGACGCCGAGATGCAGCGGCAGCCTCACCTGCACGGTCTGCGCGCCGATCTGGGCATTGAGGCGCGGGTACGCAGCCAGCCCATCGACGACCGCCCGTGCGACGAACGCCAGGTGACTGAGTGACGCACCGGCGGCCGAGCGGCGTACCCGGTCGATCGCGAAGTAGTCGACCTCGACCGCCATGAACGCCGCGCCGACCGCGGTGGGCGACCGGTCCGGCCGAGACGCCGCATCGCGACGATCCGAAACGACGACGGACTGCGCGGTCGCCGCGACCACCGACTCGACGTCCGCCGCGAGGATCCGGCCCTCCGGACCAGTGCCGGGGACGTCGGGCTCGTGGAGACTGGCCTCGCGCAGCAGCCGCCGGGCTCGGGGGCTGGCCCGATGCCGAGTGTTCGGCCGGCGGGGTTCGGCGGCGACGATCATGATCCCGCCCATCTCATGAGTTCATCGCCTTCTCGATCGTGGTGACGATCCGCTCCGCCGACGGTCGTGTGATGTCTTCGAGCGCATCCGCAGCCGGCAGCGGGATGTGCGGCGTCGTGATCCGGATCGGCGGGCCGTCGAGGTCCCAGAAGACCTCCTCGCCGATGATCGACACGACTTCGGCACCCCAGCCGCACAGGCGCGGGTTCTCCTCGACGGTGAAGACCCGGCCGGTGTGGCTGACCGCGTCGAGAATCGCCGTGGTGTCGAGCGGTACCAGCGACCGGACGTCGACGACGGCGCAGTCGATGCCGGAGCGAGCCAGCTCGTCGGCCGCGTCCAGCGCTCGCGGCGTCATGTTGCCGAGGGCGAGGATCGTGGCGTCGTCACCGGTCCGGCGTACGGCGGCGGAGCCGAGCGTGTCGACGATCTCGCCGTCGGCGACCTCGGCGCGTACCGGATAGAGCGCCTTCTCCTCGAGGAACACCACCGGATCCGGATCGCGCACGGCGGCCGCCATCAGGCCGATCACGTCCTGGGCGTTGGACGGCACCACCACCTTGAGTCCCGGGATCGCCATCATCCAGTTCTCGACGGCCTGCGAGTGCTGGGCGCCGAAGCGCAGGCCGCCACCGTTGCCGGCGCGGACGACGAGGGGGAACGACATCTGGCCGGCGGTCATGTAGCGCGACTTGGCGACCTGGTTGGCCAGGATGTCCCAGCAGACCGCGAAGAAGTCGCTGAACATGATCTCGGCGATCGGCCGCATCCCTGTCATGGCCGCCCCCATGGCGGCGCCGAGGATCGCCTGCTCGCTGATCGGCGTGTCACGTACGCGGCGCGGGCCGAACTCCTCCAGCAGCCCGACCGTGCTCTTGAAGACGCCGCCGGCGGCCGCGATGTCCTCGCCGATCAGCACGACGTTGTCGTCGCGACGCATCTCCTGGGCGATGCCACGGGCGATTGCCTCGCGATAGGTCAGTTGCGCCATGCCGACCCCCCGTCCGCCCAGAGATCGGTCATAACCAGATCGGCGCCGGGTTCGGGTCCGCCACGGGCTTCCTCAGTGGCGCGGTCGACGAGGGCCTCGACCTCGGAGTCGATCGCGTCGAGCTCGGTCGCGGCGGCGCCGATGTCGAGCAGCCGGTCGCGATACATCGGCAGTGGGTCGCGAGCCAGCCACTTCTGCACCTCGTCGTCGGGCCGGTACTTGCCCGGGTCGGCGCGGGAGTGGCCGCCGTGTCGATAGGTCTTGGCCTCGATCAGGCTGGGGCCCTCGCCGGCCCGGGCCTGCGCCAGGGTCGCGCTTGCGGCCGCGTACATCGTGTCCGGGTCGTTGCCGTCGACGATCAGCGGCTCGAGACCGTACGAGCCGGCGCGGTCGGCCGCCGGATGAGTCACCGAGGTGACCTGGCCGATCGGGGTGTACTCCATGTAGAGGTTGTTCTCGCAGACGAAGACGATCGGCAGCCGCCAGATGACGGCGAAGTTGAGTGCCTCGTGGAATGCGCCGATGTTCGTCGTACCGTCGCCGAAGAAGCACACCGCGACCTGGTCGGTGCCGCGATACTGCGCACTCCATGCGGCCCCGTTGGCGATCGGCAGATGGGCGCCGATGATCGCGTACGAGCCCATCACGCCGTGCTCGACGCTGGTCAGGTGCATCGAGCCGCCCTTGCCCTTCATCAGCCCGTTCTCGCGGCCGAGCAGCTCGGCGAGCACCGGCGTCATGGGTACGCCGCGGGCGAGGGTGTGGGCATGGCCGCGGTACGTCGCGAAGGTGTAGTCGTCGGCTCGCATCGCGACGCCGAACCCGGCGGCGATCGCCTCCTGCCCGATCGACAGATGGCTGGTGCCCTTGACCAGGCCCTCCATGAACAGCCGATAGGCCCGCTGCTCGAACAGGCGGAGCTCGACGCAGCTGCGATAGAGCGCGAGGCGAGTCCGGAGCGGGATGTCGGCGAGGCCGGCGTCGTCGGCGGCGGGCGCGTCGTTTCGTCTGAGTGCTGCCATGGGCGGCTCCGAGTCGTCGGGGGTGTCGGCGCGGTGGAACGAGCGTCTAATAGGCATTGGCGATCACGAGTTCGTGGGATGGGAACAGCGTGATGACGACGGGCCCGTCGTCGGTCAACACGACTTCCTCCTCGAGTCGCGCCGCCGAATAACCGTCGGCCGCCGGGCAGTAGGTCTCCAGCGCGAAGACCATCCCGGTCTGCAGCTCCACCGGCTCCTTCATCGAGTTCAGCCGCGAGATGATCGGGCGCTCGTGGAGCCCGAGTCCGAGGCCGTGCCCGAACTGCAGTCCGAACGCCGCCAGTTCGTCGCTGAATCCGAACTCGGTCGCCTCCGGCCAGACGGCGGCGACCTCGTCGGTCCCGACGCCCGGCCGTACGGCGGCGATCGAGGCGTCCATCCACTCGCGGGCCTGGACGTACGCGTCCTGCTGGCTCGGTGTCGCACTGCCGACACCGAACGTGCGGTAGTAGCAGGTCCGGTAGCCGTTGAACGAGTGGATGATGTCGAAGAACGCCTGGTCACCGGGCCGGATCAACCGGTCGGTGAAGTTGTGCGGATGCGGGTTGCATCGCTCGCCCGCGATCGAGTTGACCGCCTCGACCTGGTCGGAACCCATCTCGATCAGCCGCTTGCTGGCCAGGGCGACGATCTCGTTCTCGCGTACGCCGGGCTTCAGTGCCTCGACGATGTCCTGGTAGACGCCGTCGACCATCGCGGCGGCCTGCGTGAGTAGCATGATCTCGTCGGTCGACTTGAGCTGCCGGGCGTCGAGCATCAGTTGCTGGCAGTCGACGACCGTGAGTCCATGCCGCTGCATCTCGAACAGGAACGCCGGCTCCACGATGTCGACTCCGACCGGCGCGTCCGCGACTCCTGCATCGGTGAGCAGCCCCTTGATCTGGTGGACCGCCGACCTCATCAGACCGGCGCTCGGCGCGACCGCACCGCGCATCCCGAGCATGCCCGGGTAGCAGTTGTCCGGCGCCAGCCATGGCGAGTAGATCTGGTGATGCCGGGTGGCCGAGCCGAAGTCCCAGATCATCGGCTCGCCGCCGTCGGTGAGCAGCGCGTAGCGGGTCATCTTGTCGCCGAGCGCGCCGCCGATCCAGGTCTGGGTCGTGTAGCGGATGTTGTAGAAGTCGAACAGCAGGAGCGCCCCGCACTCACTGGTGGCGAGCGACTTGCGTACTCGATCCAGCCGGTACGACCGCAGGCGCTCGAAGTCGACCCGCTCCTCGTAGTCGACGCCCATGTGCCCCGGCGCGGGCAGCGGTCGCGGCATGTCAGGCGTCCTCGGCGTCCAGCCCGTCGGAGACGTCGGCGTTCTCGGACGTCAGCTCGACGCCGGACCTGCGAGCCTGCTCGAGCAGGAGGGTGGCGAAGTCCTCCTTGTCGTAGCCGGCGCCGATCGCCGAGGCGACCAGCTGAGCCGCCAGCGCGGCGACCGGCATCGGAACCCCGAGCTTGCGCCCGGCGTCGAGACCGAGCTCGAAGTCCTTGAGCAGCAGCGGATTCGTGAACGTCGGAGTGAAGTCGAGATTGACCAGCGCCGGCGTCTTGTAGCGGCTGAAGGTCGAGCCCATCACCGAGTCGTTGAGGAACGCCAGGAACGCCTCGCGACTGGTGCCGCCGCGCTGGGCGAGCAGCGTGATCTCGGCCAGCGACTGCGTCACGACACCGAGCAGGACGTTGTGGCAGATCTTGACGAGTCGCGCGACTTCGCCCTCGCCGACGTACGTCACGCCGCGGCCGAGCTGGTCCAGGATCGGCAGCACGTCGTCGTACGCGGCCCGTGGTCCGGACACCGCAAGGGTCAGTTGCCCGGTCGCCACGACGGAGGGGTTGCCGCTCACCGGCGCCGCCAGCAGGGCCATGCCGCGTTCGGCCGCAGCATCGCGCACGGTCTGGGAGGACTCCGACGAGACCGTCGAGGAGTCGACGAGCACGCGGGGCGCGGGTCCGCCGCCCGACAGCAGTCCGTCGGGTCCGAGCACGACCGCCTCGAAGTCGGCCGAGGCCGAGACCATGGTGAAGACCACGTCCCGATCGGCCAACTCGACCGGCCGGTCCACGACGGTCGCTTCGCCGCGCGCGACCGCATCGGCCTTCGACCGGGTCCGGTTGTAGATCGCGACATCGCGTCCGGCGTCGATCAGCCGTCGGACCATCGCGGCGCCCATGCGTCCGGCGCCGATCCATCCGATGCGCTGGCCGTCCGACGTCACGCTCATACGTACTCCCATGGTGTACTGCAATCGGTTGCAATCCTGACTCGGCGATGCTTCCTGCGTCAACCCCGGGTGCTGCTCGGGTACGGCGATGCGCAGGACGCAACCGATTGCGGCGCACCGGTGCATGAAGGCATGCTCACCCGGTCCTTATCCAGACCTCATCTGCCGCTCTCACGCTGGTGACATGAGACGCCACCAGGTCCCCGCCGTACCAAGTTTCGCGATGATCTCGGGCGGCCAGGTCCGGGACGCATTGCACCGGCGCGAGGACGAGGTCGTCGAGTTGGTCGAGGCGACCTACCTGCTGCACAGTGACGGCGGCACGGTCAATCCGCCGTCGAACATCCTCCGCTTCGCCGACCGTCCGGCGTCGCGGAGCATCGCACTGCCCGCGTCGGTCGGCGGGGTGACCCAGGTGGACGGCGTCGAGTGGATCTCGACCTTCCCGGCCAATCCGGCGGCCGGCCTGCCGCAGGCATCGGGCGTGCTGATCCTCAACGATCCGGACACCGGCTACCCGTTCGCGTGTCTTGAGGCCTCGGTGATCACTGCGTCCCGGACCGCGGCGATGGCGGCGTCGGCGGCCGAGTGGCTCACTCGCGGGCGCGGCCGGGTCCCGCGACTCGGGTTCTTCGGCGCCGGCCGGATCGCGCGCCACATCCACTCGTACCTGAACGCCGAGGGCTGGGCGTTCGACGAGACCGGGATCTACGACGCCTCCGACGAGAGGGCGACCGGGTTCCGCGGCCAGCTCGATCGCACCGTCGACATCGGCAAGATCGTCGTCCACCCCAGTCCGGAGTCGCTGATCCGCTCCAGCGATCTGCTCGTCGTCGCCACCGATGCCGGGCGGCCGCAGGTCGAGGATCTGTCGTGGTTCGACCACCACCCAGTCGTCCTGCACATGTCGCGACGGGATCTGGCGCCGGAGATCCTGCTGGGGTCGACCAACGTCGTCGACGACGTCAAGCTCTGCCTGACCGCCGACATGTCACCGCAACTGGCCGAGCAACGCATCGGCAACCGCGACTTCCTGGCCGGCACGCTCGCCGACGTCATCGACGGCCGGGTCAGCCCGCCGGCCGACCACACGGTGGTGTTCTCGCCGTACGGCCTCGGCGTACTCGACGTTGCGGTCGGCAAGTACGTCTACGACCGGATCCTCGACCTGGGGGAGCTGCTCGTCATCGACGACTTCTTCCAGGGGCTCGATCGGCCCGGCCGAGTGAGCTGACCTATCCCGGCGGTGGCGCGGTCGATCCCCGGACACTGAGGGTCAGGGGGAGTACGACCGAGCGCGGATGCCGCTCCGGATCCTCCAGCACCTCGAGCAGCAGCCGGGCCGCCTCGGCGCCGATCTCGTAGTGCGGCACGCGTACCGAGGTCAGCGGCGGCGCCACCCGGTCGATGAACGGCATGTCGTTGAAGCCCACGACACTCACGTCCTTCGGACAGTGCAGGCCGTGGCGCTGGAGTACGTCGTAGCAGCCGAGTGCGATCAGGTCGTTGCCCGCGAGCACCGCGGTGAACGGGATCTGGCGGTCGATGATCGACTGCATCGCCTCGGCACCGGCCGGCTCGGACCAGGCGACCGCGTCGGAGATCCGGTCGCGACCAGCGGGCAGCCCGAGATCCTCCATCGCCTGCCGGAACGCCTGCCGCCGGGCGAGCCCGGTCGACAGGTCCTGCGGACCGGCGAGATGGACGATGTCGCGATGCCCGAGGTCGTAGAGGTGCCGCAGGGCCGTGCTTACGCCGGCGGCGTCGTCACCGGTGACCGACGGGATATCCGGCGAGGCGACCCGGCGGTTGACGAGTACGAGCGGAGTGCCGCTGTCCGCGACCTCCTCGAGCAGCGGGTCCTGCAGCCGGGCCGTGGCCACGACGAAGCCGTCCACACTGCGGCCCCGGAAGGACTCGATCGCTGCCGCTTCGCGGTCCGGCTCGTTGTCGGTGTTGATGATCCACGGGCTGTAGCCGACCGCTCGGAGTACGTCCTCGACGCCGCGCACGATCGGTGGGAACAACGGGTTGGTCAGGTCGGGCAGCAGCAGCCCGATCGTCGACGAGCGCGAGGTCTTGAGGCTTCGCGCGATCGAGTTGGGCGTGTAGCCGAGCGCTCTGGCCGCCTTGTCGACTCGGGCCGCGGTCTGGGCATTGACGAGACTGCGGGTCGCCGCGTTGAGTGCCCGCGACGCGGTCGCCGGATGGACCCCAGCCCGTTCGGCGACTTCCTTGAGCGTGACCCGTTGCACGGCCGAAGACTAACCCCTTCCCCGTTCCCATCGGCTCCTCGCGAAGCCGCCTGCGACGCCGACCAGGCCGGTCAGCACAGCGCAGGACGTGAAGAGTACGGCGAACCGGCCGGCCTCGGCGAGCGGACCGCCGATCGCAGTCATCACCGCCGTACCCGCGAACAGCGAGCCGGCGAAGAATGCGACGACTGTTGCCCGCTCGGCCGGCGCGACCTGGGTCGCCCAGGTCTGCAGCGAGGTGTGCATCGCGGCCCAGCACAACCCGAGTAGCAGGCAACTGGCGGCCGCGATCCAGGGCGAGTGGGTTGCCGCCACCAGGGCGCAGCCGACCACGCCGAACGCGCCGCCGACCGCGATGAACCGCGACGCCTCGACTCGGGCCGACAGCCGCCCGATCACCCCGGCCGCGCCGAGCATTGCGATCCCGAACAGGGCAGCGGGTGCGGCCGCGGCTGCCGGACCCCAGCCCGCCGACTCGACGGCGGCCGGGACGAAGGTGAACGCGCCGAGCAGCCCGGCGCCTTCGACTGCCACCAGGACGAGCAGGGTTAGCGCGGTCTTGTTGCGGGCGATCCGGCCCACTGTCACCCACGGCGCCAGCGGCTTGCGGGTCCGGTGCACCTCGGGCAGCGACCAGACGAACCAGGCGGTCAGCCCGGCCAGTGCCGCGCTGGCGCCGAACACCCACCGCCAGCCGACCGTCTCGGCCAGCACACCGGCGGTCACAGTGGACAGCGCTGTGCCGAGCGCCACCCCGGTCATCAGCCGGGTGACCTCGCGTTGCCGGCGACTGCCCGGCACCGTCTCGCCGACGTAGATGAGCGTCGACGGGAATCCGGCCGAGAAGCAGAGCCCGGCGCCTACTCGGGCCAGCGCCAGCGTCGTCACGTCGGTGACCAGCGCCGAGCTCAGGGTCATCACCGCGCCGCCGAGCACCGCCCACCGGATCGCCCGGGCGATGCCGATCCGCTCCGACAGCAGCCCCCAGACCGGCTGCATGAGCCCGTACGCGAGGAAGTACGCCCCGGCGGCACCGGCGACTGCCGCCAGCGGGACGTCGAGGTCGATCGAGATCGCGACCAGCAGCGGGGGCATCGCGAACCGGTCGAAGGTCGTGACGAAGGCGGTGGACTGCAGCCGGAGTCCGTCTCGGCCCAGGTCGCCCTTGTGCACCTGCACGACCCCTTCGCGTCGAGACTGCACGTTTCCCGCCCATTTCGCGGCGCCATCGGTGGCTATTCGCAATCGATTGTAGAAGTCCTCCCTGCCGATCCGATCACGAACGGGCACATCGGGGTCTCATCCCCTTGACAGCAGGTGGCGGCGGTCACATGATGAGGCGACACGGGCTGCAATCGATTGCGATCCAGGAGGGTCCCATGGCACCCCTGCTCCACCTCGGACGCCGGGCCCGGTCCGGCATCACCCTAGCCGCGGTCGCGGGCTTGGCGCTGGCCGCCTGCGGCGTCGGCGGCGGAGACGACGGCTCGTCGAGCGACGACTCCAGCGGGCCGATCACCATCGGGGCATCCCTGCCCCTGACCGGGGAGTTCTCCCAGCCCGGTCAGGCGGCGAAACAGGGCTACGAGGTCTGGCAGGAGATGGTCAACGCCGACGGCGGCTTGCTCGGCCGCCAGGTCGACCTGACGATCAAGGACGACGCGTCCAACCAGAACACGATCGTCGCGGACTACAACGCGCTGATCAGCCAGGATCAGGTCGACCTGCTGCTCGGCACGTTCTCGTCACTGCTCAATCTGCCGGCGTCGTCGGTCGCCGAGAAGAACCAGATGCTCTACGTGGAGCCGGCGGGTGGCTCACCGGAGATGTTCACTCGTGGCTACAAGTACCTGTTCTTCACCCAGCAGGCGCCGGTCGACCGGCAGGGCGACGTGTTCGCCGAGTGGATCACGTCGCTGCCCGAGAACGTGCGACCCAAGACGGCCGCGTACCCGACGCTCGACGACCCGTTCGCGATCCCGACCTCCGAGGGGATCGAGGACATCCTCAAGAAGAACGGCGTCGAGACCGTCTACCGCCAGACGTACGCGATCGACACCAAGAACTTCGACACGATCGCGAACGAGATCAAGGCCGCCGACCCCGACCTGGTCGTCAACGGTGCGATCTTCGAAGACGGCGTCGGCCTGATTCGCTCGATGCTGAAGGCCGACTTCGCCCCCCAGTGGCTCTACCAGAGCACAGCTCCGTCGCTCGGCGCGCAGTACGCCGACGCGATCGGCGCCCAGAACACCGAGGGCGTCATGTTCGCGATCAGCCATGCGCCGGAGGCGGAGACGCCGGGCAACGCCGAGTTCGTCGCGAAGTACAAGGAGATGTTCGGCGGACTGCCGCCGGAGGACGCGGCTGACGCGTACGCATCCGGACAGGTGCTGCAGGCCGCGGTTGAGGGTGTCGGCAGCATCGACGACCAGGCCGCACTCGCCGACTGGCTCCGCGACAACGAGGTCGAGACCATCCTGGGCCCGCTGAGCTGGGACGAGAACGGCAGCCCGGAGGGCGAGTTCCTGATCGGTCAGTGGCAGGACGGCCAGGTCGAATATGTTCTACCTGAGGACGCCGCGACCACTGATCACATCGTGATGGGATGGAAGCCGGGCGACGCGAGTTAGGGCCTTTCCTGATGGAGCCGTTTGTCCAGAACCTGATCCTCGGGCTGCTGCTCGGTGGGGTGTACGCCCTGGTGGCCAGCGGACTGACGCTGATCTTCGGCGTCATGCGGGTGATCAACATCGCCCACGGCGCCTTCTTGATCCTCGGCGCCTTCGTGAGCTACACGGTCTGGAACTGGCTCGGGTTCGACCCGCTGCTGTGCATCGTCGCGACCACACCAGTGATCTTCGCGATCGGCTGGATCGTCTACCGGGTCATCGTGTCGCCGATCCGGGACGCGCCGATGTCGTCGACGGTGCTGCTCACCTTCGGTCTGGCCCTGGTGCTCGAAGCCGTGATGGGCTTCATCTGGGGCAACAACTCGACGGCGGTACGCCCGTCCTACGCCGACGAGTCGTTCACGATCGGTGAGCTGTTCCTGCCGAAGGCGCAGGTCTACGGCGGCCTGATCGCGATCGTGGTCCTGGTCGCCCTCCACCTCCTGCTGACCCGGACCTGGCTCGGCCGAGCGATCCGGGCGGCGGCCAGCAATCCGACCGGCGCCCAGCTCGTCGGCATCACGATCTCGTCCGTGGCGGCCCTGGTCTTCGCGATCGGCATCGCGACGGCTGGGGCCGGTGGAGCGATCGCGGCGATCCTCTATCCGTTCGTCCCCGGCTCGCACTATCAGTGGATCGCCCGGCTGCTCGCAATCGTCGTGCTCGGCGGACTGGGCAGCATGGGCGGCGCGGTGCTGGGTGCGGTGATGTTCGGCATCGCCGAGACGATGACGGCCGCGTACATCTCGCCGGCGTGGGCGACCGCCGTGCCCTACGCGATCGTTTTCGCCGTACTCCTGGTCCGGCCGCAGGGTCTGCTCGGAACCAAGCTGCGCGACGACGCGGTGGCCGCATGAGCGAGGCGCCTACGACGCAGGCGGCTCGCCCGGTCTGGCTCAGCCGGATCTCGCTCGGCATCGCCGCGGTGTACGTGCTGATCTATCCGCTGATCTCCAACGACCTCTACTACCAGAACATGTACATCACGTCGCTGGTGTTCGCCGTGGCCGCCAGCGGCCTCAACATCATCATGGGCCTCGCCGGCTACGTGTCGCTCGGCCAAGGGGCGTTCATCGGGCTCGGCGGCTACACGATCGGGATCTGCGCGACCCGGTTCGACTCGGTATCGCCGTGGGTCTGGGTGCCGCTGGCCGCCGTCGTGACCGGGGTCGTGGCCCTCGTACTCGGCGTAGTGTCGCTGCGTACCCGAGGACCGGCGTTCGTCATCATCACGGTCGCGTTCTTGTTCCTCGTCCAGGTCATCGCGGTCAACTGGAAGGACCTGACCAACGGCACGGCCGGCCTGTCGCTGCCGCTGCCGACGTGGGACATCGACATCATCAACTGGCCGTTCTACTACGCGCTGTGCGGCATCCTCGCGCTGCAGTTGCTGCTGGCGTGGTGGATCCAGCGCACCAAGCTCGGCATGGGCCTGGTCGCGATCCGCGAGGACGAGACGAAGGCCGCGACGATCGGGATCAGCCTCCCGGTGGAGAAGATGCTCGCCTTCGTCGCGAGCTCGTTCTTCGTCGGAGCGGCCGGAGCTGTCTACGGCTACTACCTGACGTTCATCGACCCGCGTGGGATGTTCAGCATCCTGTTCAGCGTCCAGATCGTGCTGTCGGTGTTGGTCGGCGGCAGGGCGACCCTCTGGGGGCCGGTCATCGGGGCGTTCCTGATCGAATGGATCAACGAGGTCGCCAACAACGACCTGGGTGGCGGCAACACCCGGCTGCTCATCTTCGGCGGACTGCTCGTGGGACTGGTGCTGTTCTTGCCGACCGGCATTCTCCCCACGGCCGAGCGGCTGCTGATGTGGTGGCGTACTCGCGGCAAGGCCGGTCTGGTCGGTGCCCGGGTCGCGACCGGCGGCGCCTTCCCGGTCGCCCGGGACCGCGAGCCGATGCCGGCGCTCCC